>Ga0265297_10000415_pt1 | contig 130925 bp, 106 predicted proteins | sample Munlanlwell13791_FD_192502 | JGI IMG/M metagenome (GOLD analysis project Ga0265297, IMG submission 192502) | Leachate microbial communities from a municipal landfill in Southern Ontario, Canada - Leachate well 137-91 | ecosystem: Engineered > Solid waste > Landfill > Unclassified | place...
AGCATCCAGAACCGCCTGAACAATCGTCCCCGCAAAATCCTTGGCTTCAAGACCTCTGCCGAAGTACTCTTATCTCACTGTAAACGCCTGGGTGTTCGGATTCCAACTTGAATACGGGGCATATTGAGAATATTGACAATTGTTTAAATTATCATTTTAAGATATAATAGTGTTGTGTCTGCTTCTCTTGAGACTCCCATGAAACACACAGGTACAAGGAGTACGAAGCACCTGAGCTTCACATCTCACAGCAACAAAATGGTCTACCTCCTCGTGATCGGCATCCTCATCGCTGAGACGATTGCCCTGACGTTTCTGAAAGAATACGCCGTCAACGCCAACCTTATTTTCTATCTTTGCGGACTCTTCTTCTACGCCATCGTCACCATGCTCCTCGTGAAGTCGTTCAGGTACGAAGGGATGGGAGTAGTGAATGTGCTGTGGTCCGCATTTTCCATCATGCTCGTCGTCGCCACCGGCATTTTCTTCTTCAAGGAAAAGGTGCACCTCATGGAACTCCTGGGGATTTTGATGGTTCTGGGCGGCGTGTCGCTGATCCGGATATTCGAGTGACGACAGCCGAAAAGAAACTGAACGGTTCCTTCATTGAATAGACAGAGTGGTCTCGGTACCATGAGCTTTGTCCGTGGGCGGTTAGCTCAGCTGGTTACCCGCCCGTACCGAACGTCGGTACGTTCGGGCGGGGAGCGTGCGGTTCACTTACAATAGATTTATGTTTGTATATGTATTGCGTAGCACGGTGGATGGTTCTGAATATGTTGGCATGTCGCATAAACCTGATGAGCGCCTTCAAGAGCATAATCATGGAAAAGTGAAATCAACGTGTGCCTGGCGTCCATGGGAGAGAGTTTATCTGGAGAAGTTTGATAATCGAGTTGATGCACGAGTTCAAGAAAAGTATCTTAAGTCCGCTGCGGGTCGTAGGTTTCGCAGAAAACTCCGGACGATTAGCTCAGCTGGTTAGAGCGTGCGGTTCACATCCGCAAGGTCACTGGTTCGAATCCAGTATCGTCCACCACCTTCAATCCGATATCTGGGAAAATTCGGGATCCATCATCAGACGACTTTCTTCAGGAAGAGATTGCCACTGATACTTGCTGAACGGTTTCACGTTGTACGGCTGCTCGGCGGGACTCGTCATCGTTTCGAAGGCCAGCTGGCACACGCGCATCCCCGGGTAGAGGGCCACGGGAAGCCGATTCAAGTTGCTGATCTCGAGCGTGATCGTGCCCGAGAATCCCGGATCCACGAACCCCGCCGTGGAATGAATGATGATGCCAAGCCTCCCCAGTGAGCTGCGCCCCTCCACGCGCACCACCAAATCATCCGGCACCGTGAGGGTCTCTTCCGTCACGCCGAGGATGAATTCCCCGGGCTGCACGATGAAGGACTCCTCTTCTTTGACCTCGATCGTGCGCGTGTTGCCGATGAAGCTCTCGGGCTTCTTGGGATCCAACACGGCGAACCTGCTGTGCTCGTAGATTTTGAAAACGGACCCGAGATGCAGATCCATGGAACTGGCGTGAATGTGCTCCATCACATCCCGCTTGGGCGACGTCACCCGCACGTGCCCGGACGCGATCGCTTGCCGAATGTCTTTGTCAGATAAAATCATGCTGGAGCGAAATTGGGGTATGAAGCGTACCATAATCAAACTGAAAAACGAGGACGATTTCGGTTCAAAACCCTTCCAACAAGGTAAAATGGTGGCCATTGTCCCCGCACGCAGCCTTATATCCCGGCGAGAATATTTCTGCTCTGTTGGAGAAAGAGAACGCACCACAGGATCTGGAGGGGGAAGATCGGAAGGAAGAACAGCATTCCATGCGCCGGAACATCCGGGAAAACTGCCGTCTCCTCCTGCTCGAAGAAGCCGACCGCCGCGACACGACCCTGACGCGGAGGGATGTGCAAGACTGGCTCACGGCCATGGAGGAGGACAACCTCTCCGGCCCCGACCTCCGGTCGGAAAAGGATAAGACGAAAGCGGTACTGGCGCTTTCGGGCGAGCATCTTCGGAAATTTATTGCAGATGCCCGGGAAGCGGCGGCGGAGGGACTCCGCATGATCACCGAAGCAGAGGAGAAAAAGTGGATTCTTCCTGCAAGTGCGAAAGAGTGGCGTGCACGCGTGAAGGACGAAGGGCATTCATGGCTGGAGAAGAAGGAATTCATCATCAAAACGCTCCCGCAGTGGTACACCAACTGGCAGCAAATTGCGAAGGATTACACAACAGTCAAAAATCTGGAAAAGGAACTCGGCATCGGAAAGGAAGAGGCGAAAAAAATCTCCACCCTCGCGGACCTCCATGATCCCAAATTCATGAGTGGCGCGCTTGAGTATCCCGAGCGGCGCAAGCGTGTGGATTTGGCCAAAGATTTCCTCGAGGCGTACAAAAAGAACGGTGGAAAGGAGAAGATGAATGATCTGCCAAAACTCCTCGCACGCGCTGCAGCGATTCTGCAACCGGCCATCGCCAACAAAGCAGTGGATGCGGGGAAACGGAAGTGGCTGGAGCGGAAACTCGTCTCCTTCGATAATCCGCAAGAGCGTAAAACGTATGTGGAAACCACACTGCCCGAGTACGTCAAAGCCTGGATCAAACTCCGGACGGAGTACAACTCGGTCGAGGACAAGATGAGAAAGAACGTCCCCCAAGGATTCAACCGCCTCAAGCCGGAGAAATTCCTGCTCTTGAGCTACCCGCAGCGAAGGAGCTACGTGGAGCAGGCCAAGCAGCGCCTGAATTTGACCGAGGCACCGTCCCCGCGTGAGATGGAAAACATCAAACTGGGCATCCGTCACGCGCTCGATACGAAGGAGTGGGACGAGGCGGAGCATCTCCTCAAACAGGCACGCAAACTCTTCGGGCAGGGCAAAGGCATCGAACGGGACCGTTTCGAGCTTGATTCCCTGGAACGCTATCTCAAGGAATTCCGCACGAAGGAACACGAGGAACAGCGGCCCATGAAGAGCGCCCGCGAAACACTGGAGCAGATGCGCATGGCCTACGATCAGATTCCCACTCCTCTCCAGCCCCTGTACCTCTCCGCCATGAACGATCCCGACAAGCTGGGGGCGATCGCTTCGTGCACTTACAATCGTATATGGTGCCGCGAGCACGGGTACCTGACGGATGACCGAGAGAAGGAGCTGGAACGGGAAGCGACCATCGAAACACAGAACCTCGCCAGGGAAGGCAAGCACCGCAAGAAGGGGCTCGACAACGTGAAGCTGGGCGTGGTGACGGACAAGCAGCATGACCCGGCGGTACGCCGCTACGACGAGGGAGAATGGGCTCCGACCATCATTCATATGCCCCCCGGCACGTATCAGCACTTCGATACCATTCTGGAAACACGGAAGAACAATCACGCCTTTCGGTACTGGACGACGCTCATTCCCACAGACGTCACCTATGAACAACAGCAACACCTCGTCAAAAATGTGAACTGGGTCATCAAGCGCGGCGCGAAGAAACTCAAGGAGCAGGGCATGATGTTCACACTGACGGGTAATCCTCCGTCACTGAACTAGAAGGAAACAGAGGAACGTATGCTACAATGCTCTCCTTCGTCCTTCGCCCACATTCCTATTCCCTAATCCCCAATCCTTAAAACATGGCTCTCTACCGCACCTACCGGCCATTAAGCTTCGCGGATGTCGTGGGACAAGACGCCGTTGTCACGACATTGGAGCAGGCGGTGACACAGAACAAACTCTCGCACGCCTATCTCTTCGCCGGCAGCCGCGGCACGGGCAAGACTTCGGTCGCGCGCATCCTCGCCAAGCACATCATGACGCACGGCATCGCGGATGAGACGCTCAAGCGTCAGATCATCAAAGGCATCGAAGAGGGATCGCTCGTGGACCTGCTCGAAATCGACGCGGCATCGAACCGCGGCATCGATGACGTGCGCGATTTGATCGGCAAGATCCAGTTCTCTCCCGTGGTGGCCGCCGCCAAGGTCTACATTATCGACGAGGCGCATATGATCACCAAAGATGCCTTCAACGCGCTCCTCAAAACACTCGAGGAACCGCCCGCGTACGCGCATTTCATCCTCGCCACGACGGAACTCAACAAGATCCCCGCCACCATCCAGAGCCGCTGCCAGTGCTTCCCCTTCCGACCCATTGAAGAGGAGGACATCGTGCGCCGACTCCAGTACATCGCCGATCAGGAACACATCATTGTCGATCGCGAGGCACTCCGGCTCGTCGCGCGGCACGTGGAAGGAGGACTGCGGGACGCGATCTCGCTCTTGGACCAGATGCGCTCGCTCCAAAAGATCACGGCTGAGGACGTTTCGCAGCGCATCGGCGCCACCGGACAGGCTTACATCGAGGCGGTGGCCGATGCGATCCGACGCTCTGATCCGACCGCATTACTCAAGGCCGTACGTGAGCTGGAGGAGGTCGGCACTCCGCTCGATCTCTTCCTCAGAGAACTCCTGTCACTCGTGCGCGCAGAACTACACCGCGCAATCGAACAGAAGAAACCGATCGAAGACTCCATTCGGGCACTCGATGTCCTGCTCGAAGCCATCCGAAACCTGCGCCTCTCCCCCGTGCCCGGACTCGTGGTGGAATCCGCCCTGCTCACCCTCTGCACTTCGACACTGAATGGCCGACCCGAAGTCCTTCCGGCAAAAGCGATAGAAAAAATCGAAAAGAAGGCAAAAGAGGTACCGCGGGAAGACAGCGCCGCAACGAAACAGGAGAAGAAAGAGGAATCTCCGCTCTCCGCAGCAGAAATCGAGGCACCGGAAGTGACGCAGGAAACCATCACTGCCGCATGGGGGCAGATTCTGGAAGAAACGGTGCCTGCTTCCGTGCGTATGTCACTCAAGAACGGCGAGTTGCAGCACGTGGCGGGAACAACAGTGACCGTGGGGTTCACCTCCTCCTTCCATCGTGACAAAGTTGCGGCAACCGAGGCGAGCCGGACGATCGAGCAGGTCATGCACAAAATCTTCAAGCGCTCCCTCAAGATCGAATGTGTGCTCGAGAAGGATCACGAGAAAGACGGAGCGAAGGAGAATGTAGTGAATTTGGCCGATGCGGCCGCGGAAGTCTTCTGAATGTAGAATGTTGAATGTAGAATTCAGAATTGGGTGGCCTTTGATCATTTTCATTCTACATTTTACATTCTCAATTCTACATTTCGCCCATGCCCCACACCTCCGAGCAGAAGCAAGAGCTCCGTCAGGCCATCCTCGAGCGCATCCAGCACATGAATGAGCAATCGAAGGCCGCCGAAAGTCGCTCGATCGTGCGACGCATTCTTGAAGTATTGCCGGCGGACGGAACGATCTGTGCCTTCGTTCCCATGAAGACCGAACCCGACATCCGGCCTCTGCTTGAGCAGTTGCTCCAGAGTGGCCGGTTACTCTTTCTCCCGTCATTCGACGGCCGCCATCTCGTCATGCGAAAGATCGAAACACTCTCTGACCTCATCCAAAGCACCTTTGGGATTCCCGAGCCGCCACCCGCCTGTCCGCCCCTCGATCCAAAAAAACCGGCGGTTGTCCTCATTCCGGGACGTGCCTTCGACAGGACCGGCAAGCGTCTGGGACGCGGCAACGGAGGCTACGACCGGTGGATCACCGCTCACCGCAAGGAGAACGGGCAATCGCTCTACTACGGCGTCGCTTTCGAGTGCCAGATCGTGAGCGAGGTACCTGTAGAAGAGCATGATGCCCATGTTGATAGAGTAATTACTGCACGAGAACTCATGAAAGCTTCTTAGCTGGTGAGCTTATTCGCCTGTTAAAGATTGACAAGGAAACCAACAAGCCAAAAACCCAACAACCTAAGAAGCTACAACCTAAGAAGCTACAACCTAAGAAGCTACAACCTAAGAAGCTAAGGTGCTACGCTGCACTCACCTCCCTTCACCCTTCCCTTCCTCCCCCCATGACCTACCTCCCCGCGCTTCAGAAGACGGATCCGCAGATTCGCGATCTCATCATCGCCGAAGAGAAGCGGCAGTGGTCGAAAGTCCGCCTCATCCCCTCCGAGAACTATGCGTCTTCCGCGGTGCTGGAAACCTCGGGAAGCGTGCTCACGAACATCTACTCCGAAGGGTATCCGGGCAAACGGTACTACGAGGGTCAGCAGAACACGGACCAGATCGAGACGCTCGCCATCGAACGGGCGAAGGCCGCTTTCGGCGTAGATCACGTCAACGTGCAACCGTACTCGGGCAGTCCGGCAAACATGGCCGTGTATACGGCCGTGCTGCAACCGGGCGACACGATCATGGGACTTGCTCTCGCGCAGGGCGGCCACCTTACGCACGGGTGGAAAGTGAACTTCTCGGGCAAGCTCTATCACTCCGCACCCTACGAACTCAACCCGCAGACGGAGCGACTGGATTACGACCAGATCTGGAAGCTGGCGAAAGAAGCGAAGCCAAAGATCATCGTGGCCGGTTACACCGCCTATCCCCGTACCATCGACTGGCAGAAGTTCCGACAAATCTGCGATGACGTCGGCGCGATCTTCCATGCCGACATCTCGCACATTACGGGATTGATCCTCGGCGGCGTGCATCCCAGCCCCTTCCCGATGGCCGATACCGGCATCACCACATCACATAAATCGCTCAGGGGACCGCGCGGAGCCATGATGATGTGCAAGGCCAAGTTTGCGCAGGCCATCGACAAGGCGATCATGCCGGGCATGCAGGGCGGACCTCACAACCAGACGACGGCCGCAATCGCTGTCGCCTTCAAAGAAGCAAGCCAGCCTGCCTTTAAAGAATATGCCGCGCAGATTGTGAAGAATGCGAAGGCACTGGCCGACCAGCTCCTCAAGCACGGCTTTCGGCTGATCACCGGGGGAACCGACAACCACCTGATCCTCTTTGAAACCTTCAAGAGCAAGGGCATCCTCGGCCGTGACGCCTCACGGGCACTCGACCGCGCCGGCATCGTCGCCAACTGCAACCTCGTGCCCTTCGATACCCAGACACCCATGAACCCCTCCGGCGTGCGCATCGGCACTCCATCCGTCACCTCACGCGGGATGAAAGAGGCCGAGATGGTCAAGATCGGTGACTGGATCAACGCCGTGCTCACGAACGCAAAAGACGAAGCCGTCTTGGACAGGATCGCTGGCGAAATCGCGGAATTCTGCAAGAGTTTCATCTGCCCGGGCATGGATCCGCGTAACTGGGCCGACGATGCCTCTCACTCCGCGAAGAATGCCGAAAAGCAGGTGGCAATGTCGCGGTTATAGCCGGTTGAAGGGAAAAATGGATTTCGTTCCTCTCTTAGACTTCCGTGCTGTGCTACAGTGCTCACACATGTCCCGTTCACACCTTCATTTGTGGTCCCGCATTCTTCTGCTGTGCATCTTGCTGTTTGCGAGCGTGCCAGCCGCTGCCCAAAGTGACATCCAGAGAGATGTTCCCAGACTGCAGTGGCGTTTCGACAGCCTCCTAAAGGCGAAAACTCCCCAAACCGCCGGCTCCATTCAGGAAAACATCGAAGCGGAACGCGCCTCGATCCGCTCGGAATTCGAAAAGGAATTCGCCAAGACGGTGAAAGAGTTAGAAGAGAGCCAGACAGAACCTGCAGATCTCGTTCAGGCACTCGACCGGGAGCGATCGATCGTAGATTCCATCAATCAACAGATCGACGAGACAAAAGCGGATCTCGCTCTCTTGGAGAAAGAGGAATCCTACTACAAGGATATCCAGAAGAGCGGCACGGGCTCGCTCCCGTCCGATGAGATCCTGCTCACCAAGTCCTACCCGGAGCTCTTGGCGAAGAAAGCTATTCTTGAAGAGCGCCTCGCGGTACTGCAGGCCTTCCAAAAAACGCAGAATGACCGGCTCAGCACCTTAAAACAGGAACAGCAGGTCCGGGACATCGGCGTGCTCTTCAACATTCTCACCTATCTCGCCATTTTCCTCGCGGTCTTCTGGGTAGAGCGCCTCGTCAGAAATCTCCTGCTCAATCACATCCGCCATCGGCGCGTGCGCTACGCCGCCACGAAGGCCTTCACCTTCGTCGTGTACATCACACTCTGCTTCTGGTTCATCCAGCGCATCTTCTCAGAACATCCTGGCCTTTCGACCATCATCGCTCTCGTGGGCGCCGCCCTCATCATTGTCTTGCAGGACATCATTAAAGGCGCCGTAGGATGGTTCGGCCTGAAGAATTCCGTCTCCATCGGCCAGCGAGTGGCCATCGGAGACATGATGGGTGACGTGATTGACGTGGGCATTCTCTACACGACTCTCATTGTCTCCCGCTCGGGGCATGATGATCCCATGGGCCAGGTGGGCAACATCGTTCGCGTCCCGAACCAGAAGATCCTCACCGACCCGTTCGTGAACTTCCACTCAACCTCCGACTTCGAAAACGTCGAGATCCCTATTCGCCTGCGCAAACTGATACAGAGCGATAAGGCAAAAGGTATTTTGGAAGATATCCTGGAAAAGGAGACGGGTGACTTCGCCTCGCAAGCACAGCGCCAGATGGATCGACGCATGCGCGGGTACTACTTCACCCAAATCTCCCCCGCCCCGCGGGTGTACATGGAGGTCACCTCGGAAGGAGAAATCGAATTCCGACTGTGCTTCCCTGCCCCCATCGGCAGGCGTCGTGCGGTTGTGACACAGATCACACAGGAGATGCTCAGGAGATTTGCAGAGGAGGGCATTGAGTTGGTGTCTACAAGCAGCAACTGAAATGTCATGTAGGGTTGTCCTGTAAGAAGTTAAGCGGACTGTACAGACTGCATAGAGCGGAAAAGTGGCTTGTTTATACGAAAAACAAACCATTATCATTGTTCAATAAATGTGATCAATAATACGAAATCTACTCTCGAGCCAGAGAAAGAATTTGCCACGAGAACTTTGCGAGGTACAATGGCCGGATTTGCATCGAGCAAATCATGGTCACGGTCACTCACAGAAAAGACAAACACAAAAGGCTCCTCCCCGTTCCGCACTCGCGGGGCGGGGACGGAGCTCACCCGCCCCTTCACATCACAGAAGAAACGCAGAGAGAATGGTGGTCACACTGAAAGCGTGCCGCGTTCCTCCCATTCACCTATCCACCCTTCTCTAAGGAATGATGGGCATAGGAACGTCCTCTCCACGCTCACCATTGATCATTCCATGACACATTCGCTTCGTTCTTGGATTCGCTCCGGAACTGAGGCTCCCATGTGACTACCATCCTCTCTGCTGTGCAATGTCGCCCACCGACCTCAAGGAGCCGGCTGGACGCATCACCCCCACCTCCCCATGGATCCCTCCGCATTTGCGAGGTTTAAAGATCCTGGTCCGGGGACCTCGGCCGGTCACGAGGAGAAACAAGGACCACAGCACGGCAGAAAGATGAAGGTTTCCTCCCTTCGCTCTTCTCCCTCTCGCGCTCGTGAAGCAGATTCCTTGCTTCCGATAGCACCGAGGGAAACATCCACACAAAAAGGCCGGACACGTTCCGGTCTTTTTTCAAAGACAAACCCACACAACAAACAACCATCAGGACGCCGTACCGGCGTTCGAAGACTGGAACGATTTCATGGCTCCACGAATCGCCATGCTGAGCTTGTTGGAGACAATGGAGGCAATCTCCGAAACAGCCTCACCATGCCCCAGCTTGATCCTGGAAAAAACATGAGGAGAGCCTCTCTTCACCACGGCACTGATTCGCTCCAAGGCATTCTGGATGCGACCGAGATCGATGTCATCAAGCGGTTGATCGTTCGGAATACCTCTCAGCAAATCAGCAATAGTTTCAAAGGCAACAGTGCGGGATGCCTCTACGAGTACATCGACCAGCTGAGGGGAGATCACGTTGCCGGCAATCTTGCGGTGCAAATCGGACACTGCCGACTCCTCTCTGAACTGATCAGGATCCGATGACTTCCCGTTCGCTCCCGCCACGGGAACGAGCGGGGAAAGGGAGGATGTTTCAATCAGTTGGAGGACATCACTTGCAGTCAGATTGCCCATAGTTATATTATAACATATTATGAATATAACGTATATATCCTCACTTTTGGCCATTCCTGTCCTTGAGCTCCTGCAGCGCTTTGCTTAAAGCAGGCACTCCCCCGCTCATCTCCAGCTTCTTCTCGAGTTCTTTCCACAGTTTCTCTTCTTCGGACGCGAAAGCTTCACCCAGAATCTGCTTCTTGCGCAGAGAGTTATATTCGTTGGTCCACATCTCCCGGTCACGCCACGCACGGTACTCTTTCAGACTCATGCCCTTCTTCTTCGCCTTCTTCACTTCTTCCTCTTCCTTCTCTTTGGATTTCTCGTCTGCCTTGGCGTGTGCCGCAGCTTCGTAGGAGCTTGCCGCCCACTTGGAAATCTTCTCTTCGACCACCGACCGCTTCTCGGTGTAACGCTCGCGGGAAAGCTTGCGGAGAATCTCGACCCTCCGCGGATCTCTGTCTCCTTCCGGCTGCGGAAGTGTCGTGACGGAGAAGGGCTTACTGGGCATGCCGTCGATCATGAGCCGGACATACGCGTGGTACTTGGGCAGGCTCAGAATATCCTTGGGCATGGCCAGTTCCTCGAACTGCAAACTCAAATCCTCCGCGTCATCCGAGCCCACCTGAAAGCAAACGATGGAGCCGACGTTGCCGAAAACCGCATCCTTGAGCGTGGTCTTGCCCTCACCGATGAGCAGTTGCGCCACATACTGGTTGGCCATGGTGAGGTTCAAACGGTACTTGCGCGCTTCGGAGAGAATGGAGGCGAATGACTCGGTGGCAAAGTTCTGGAATTCGTCCACGTAGAGGTAGAAATCCCTGCGTTCGGATTCGGGAATATCCGCACGACTCATGGCGTCGATCTGGAACTTGGTGACGAGCATGGAACCGAGAAAGGCGGACGTGTCCTCCCCGAGTCTGCCTTTGCTCAGGTTCACGATGATGATTTTGCCGGTGTCCATGGCGTGTCGCAGATCCAAGCCGTTCTTCACCTGACCGACGATATTGCGAATGAGCGGGGTCGAAAGGAGCTGGCCGACCTTGTTCTGGATCGCCGCCGTGGCCTCGGTACGGTACTTGTCGTTCCACGATGCGTACTCCTGCTCCCAGAAGCTCTTCACCATGGGATCCGTCACTTTCGCGACGACCTTCCTGCGGTACACGTCGTCGGCAAACATCCGCATGATGCCGAGCATGGAGGATCCCTGATATTCCAGCAGCGCGAGGAGTGTGTTGCGGAGGATGTGCTCCATGCGTCCGCTGAACATCCCCGGCCAGAGCTTGGTGAACACGCCCATCAGCCCGGAGGCCACGAGCGGGCGCTGGTTCGGATCAGGGCAGTCCAGCACGTTGAAGGAAAGCGGGAAGTCCCGGTCAGCCGGATCGAAAAAGATGACATCATTGCTCCGGTGCTTGGGGACGAAAGACGGGATGATCTCTGCGGTATCCCCATGAGGATCGAGATAAGCCACTCCCCTGCCCGCCTGAATATCGGAGTAAATCATGTTTTCGAGGAGCGTGGACTTACCCATGCCCGTCTTTCCCAGCGTGTAGAGATGCCGGCGGCGATCATCCGGCCGGATGCCGAATTTGGTGCGCTGTCCGTGGTACACCGCTTCCCCGAGGATCGTGAGTGATTCCTGCGTATGAGAAATATCCGGAAGAGGCAGATTGACAGGCGGTTCGAGCTTCTTACTGAGCACCCAATCGATATTCGGCGTCTGGACGAGGAGTGTCGGCATGTGCCAGATGGTCGCCACCTCCTCCACAGAGAGGGCGAATGGCCGGGCGGCGAAGCCGAAAGGAATCGCGGAAGACGTACGCTCGGGCAACGAAGCGAACGCGTTTGAGTGCGGGAGCGCAAACTGGCGGAAACTCCCCACGACTTCGCGTACTTTGCGTCCCGCTTCTACGGATTTGTCCTTCGGGGCGATCACGCTCACGCGGATGTTACAGGTGAAGAGGAGACGATTGACCTTGTCCACAGCGCCCGAGACCGTGTCTTCACGATCGTGGGTGCGACCGGCAATCCGCTCTCCCTCGCGTTCTTCATCCTCCTGAGAACGTTCGATGAGATCAATCGTGGAGGCACGAACTTTGCGCAGGAACGGAGAAGCCCGAAATCCCCCGAGCAGCATCGAGAGCGGCCAGTACGCGAAACGACGCCACCCCCGCGCGAGCACGATGCGCGTGTAAAAATTCGCGAATCGGCGGGAGAGCGATGGCAAACCCTTCTGGAGCAGGGGCAGAAAACACAGCGCCCGTGTTCTAAAACTGCCGCCCAGCGGATACAGGACAATCTGAATATGCCCACGCATTCCGGCAAACGGATAGCGTGCCAGAGAGGAAGTGATACCCGCAATCGGATCGATGTTCACCCGCGCGAGCATATCGTCAAACTGTGGATGACGTTTGATGGGGAAGATCTCCGGCGCATGAAGCACGAGATCCGCCGAAACCGCCTCCTCATCTTCTGAAGTCGCAAAAGGATCTTCATGAAGCTCCTCAATATCGATATCAGGGAACTGCGCGTAGAGCTGACTCTCGATGAGTCCAACCGTTTCTTCATCTGCACGCACGAAGAGCGCGATCTTGCGATCCCGCCCCACACCGATCTCGAGCGAAACGCGCGCGCAGCGTCCACGGAAGGAATGGAGTGAAGCAATCATCGACTCCACGTACAGCGGTCCCCGCTCATTCTCGAGAGCCGGCCGTACCTTGAGGAAAACAGTGGACATGCGCTAACAAAAAAACGGAAATAATGAGTATCCGCAGAACATCATCTCAAAACCAAAATGGGCGAATCCGCTGCTCCTCTCCACCTCAGAAGGGGGAGAGGTGGGTGAGGGGGGCCGGAACGGGAGAATAAAATCATCCACCTACAGAATGGTATTAGTGTGAGCGGAGAAGATCGGCCGCGAGTTCCAGTGCCACGGCATTGTAAGAGTAGTCCATACGCATGGGACCGAGGATCCCGATCACGCCCTTCTCGCCGCGGACGGCGTACTCCGTCACGATCAGGCTGCAACTCGGAATCTGGGGAAGCAGATGTTCATCGCCGATGTAGTAGCGGATTTCTTCATCCACCTCGATGCGTCCAAGGATGGAACTTAAATGCTCCTCGAGCACTTCCGCCACTTCACTCACAAGCCGGGGGTCACCCTGGAATTCCGGCTGCTTGAGCACGTTACTGAGGCCCAAGTAGTACACCTGCGATTTGTGCGGGACCTTCGCGAACGCCACAGTTGGGATCATGTGGGCGAGCAATGATACGGCTTCGTAGACGCGCTCCTGATCCTTGCGTTTGAAGTACTGCTCTTTGAGTGTCTCGAAGCGCTTGCGCACGACGGTTTCATGGCGCGAGGGCTCGAGGTATTCCCGCACGTACATGCGGTATCCCTGGGCCGTGGGAACGCGCCCTGCCGAAACGTGCGGCTGCAGTAGAAAACCTTCGTCTTCCAGACGCGCCATCTCACTGCGCAATGTCGCCGAAGAGCAGCAGAATTCCCCCGCCTCAAGCAGGCGTTTGCTCCCTACCGGAAGCGCTGTTTCGATGAACTGGTCAATGATCGCCACGAGGAGCTTTCCTTGCCGTGCATCCATACAAAAAGTATAGCACTCGATACATGGGAGTGCTACCTCTCTCTCACTTACTCCCTTTGGTCTTCCCCGCCGCCATGCGCTTGCGGAAGCGCTCGATACGCCCGCCACGGGCCTCGCCCTGCTTCTTGCCCGTGTAGACCGGATGGCACATCCTGCAGATTTCGATGGTCACCTCCTTCACCGTGGAGGGGATGGCAAAAACGGCACCACAAGCGGTGCACGTCGCTTTGGCGTCCTTAAACATCTGCGGATGAATGCCTTTCTTCATAGCGGGAGGAGTGTAGCAACGAAGAAGTAAGAATCAAGAATTATGAATGAAGAATGACGAGAAAATGAGCATAATTCTTTATTCCTTATTCATAATTCAAACGTGTTCGCTTCATTTATCCGCACTAGATGATACTTGCCGAGCAGCTCTTTTCACCCTGCGCTCTTCCTTCTCAATCGCCTCGACTTCCTCGGTGCGCTGCTCCTCTGCCGCCTCGAGCACCGCTTCTTCCGCTTCCTTGTCGTACATCACCACGCTCACCGTCGCGACTTTATCCTTCCCATTCAAGCGCATGATGATCACGCCCTGCGTGGCACGGCCGAGGGACGGGATATCCTTGAGCTCCATGCGGATGGCCTGCCCCTGCTTGCTCAGACACAGCAGATCGCCTTCCGCGCCCTCCTCCAGCACGCACCCGCCTACGATATCACCCGTCTTCGCCGTGAGTTGCGCGGCCTTGACTCCCGTGCCGCCACGGCCCTGGAAACGGTACTGCGAAATTGGCGTCATCTTGCCGAGTCCGTTCTCCATCACCACAAGGAGTTTTGATTTTGCCGGATCCAGAATCGCGGCGGCCTCCACTACCTTGTCGCCGGTACCAAGCTTGATACCACGCACACCCGCCGCCGCGCGACCCATCGAACGAACATCATCCTCTTTGAAACGAATAGCCTTGCCCTTCTGCGTGAGCAGGATGATCTCGTTCTTGCCATCGGTCTCGACGACCCACCGCAGTTCATCACCGGCAGGCATCTTCTGTGCGATGAGGCCGGATCGACGGATGTTCTCGAACTCGCTCAATTCCGTGCGCTTCACCGTGCCGCCACGGGTGGCCATGAACAGGTACTTCTTCCCCTCAATCCCCGCACGCAGAATTGCGGTCACGCGCTCTTCGGGCTGCAGCTGAAGAAGATTGACAATCGCCTGACCCTTGGCGACCCGGCTTCCCTGCGGCAGTTCGTACGTCGGCAGCTGGAAGACACGCCCTGTATTGGTGAAGAAGAGCAGGTCATCATGGTTCATCACGTGAAGGAGCGCCGTCACTTCATCCTCGTCTTTGGTGGTCATGCCCTTCACCCCCTTGCCGCCGCGCTGCTGGGCTCTGAATTGCATGGGACTCAAGCGTTTCACGTAGCCCGTCTGCGTGAGGGTGACGATCATCGGCGCATTCGGGATCGTATCTTTGGCCGAGAAATCGCCCACGTCGTGCTTCACGATCGTCGTGCGGCGCGCATCGCCGAATGTTCCTTTGATATCGGTGAGCTCGGTCTTGATGATCTTGTCGATCTTTTTGGGATCCTTGAGAATCGCCTCGCACTCGGCGATGAATTTCTTCTTCTCGGCCAGTTCATCCTCGATCTTCTTCCGTTCCAATCCCGCCAGCGTCTGCAGGCGCATCTGCAGGATGGCATCGGCCTGGATCTCACTCAATTTGAACTTCTTCACGAGGTTCTCTTTGGCGATTTCTTTCGTCTCGCTCTTCTTGATGGTCGCGATGACCTTGTCGATGTCGTTGAGCGCGATGCTCAGCCCCTCGAGGATGTGCGCGCGCTCCCTGGCCCGGTCGCGATCGAAGGTGACGCGCCGTCGCACGACCTCGCGACGGTGTGCGATGAAGAGCTCCAGTGCCTCCTGCAGGTTGAGGAGTCGCGGCTGCAATCCGCCGTCGAGGGCGATCATGTTGTAGCCGAAACTCGTCTGTAAATCGGTATGCTTGAAGAGCTGGTTCAAAACCTTCTGCGGATAGCTGTCCTTCTTCAGCTCCACGATGATGCGGATACCCGTGCGGTCGGATTCGTCGCGAATGTCGGAAATACCATCGATAGCCTTGTCTTGCACCAGATGCGCCATCTTCTCGATCATCGTGGACTTGTTCACCTGGTAGGGAATCTCGGAAACGCGGATGACGTAGCGCCCTTTGATCTCTTCGATCTGCGCCTTGGCGCGCACCACGATGGACCCGCGGCCCGTCAGGTACGCCTGCTTGATCGCCTCTTTGTTGTAGACGATACCGCCCGTGGGGAAATCCGGTCCCTGCACGAACTCGAGCAGCTCCTCCACCGTAGCCTCGGGATGCTCCAGCAGATGAACGGAGGCATCCACGAGCTCCCCCAAGTTGTGCGGCGGGATGTTCGTGGCCATGCCCACGGCGATGCCGACGGTCCCGTTGAGGAGAAGGTGCGGCAGCTTGGCAGGCATCACAGTCGGCTCCTTGCGCGTGGCATCGTAGTTCGGCATGAAATTGACCGTCTCTTTGTCGATATCCTGCAAAAGCTCATCGGCGAACCGGGCCATCTTGGCCTCGGTGTACCGCATGGCGGCTGCGCCGTCCCCGTCGATGGAACCGAAGTTCCCCTGCCCGTGGATGATGGGGTAGCGCATCGAGAAATCCTGCGCCATGCGCACGAGCGCCTCGTACACGGCGCTGTCGCCGTGGGGGTGGTACTTACCCAAAACGTCTCCGACGACGAGGGCGCACTTGCGGAATTTGGCGGAAGACCGCAGCCCCAGCTCCGACATGGAGTACAGAATGCGGCGGTGCACGGGCTTGAGTCCGTCACGCGCATCCGGTAAAGCGCGCGAAACGATGACGCTCATTGCGTAATCCAGGTAACTCGCTTCCATCTCCTGCACGATCGGGCGCGGAGCAATCTTGCCGATCTTGGCTAACGCGGCAGCATCCAGCACGGGAAGACCGTGGATGGAAGCGGTCGAAGGTGCCTCGGGGGTTGCCTGCTCGCCCGTATCCTTTTTACCCTGAGCGGAATCGGAGGGCTTTTCATTCTTTTCGGGCTCTTGGGGCTTGTCGGACTTGCCCTGAGATGGATCGATGGGTTTCTTGGGCATGGAAAATCAAGGTGTTAATGATCGGAGGAATGATACAGAAAATTTTTTGATAGAAAAGGGACAGGAGGAGGTTTGAGAGGAAAATGAGGTTAGAGAGGCCAGAAAAGTAATTTTTGTCCAAACCTCTCAGGCTTTCCTCACCTCTCAAGCCTTTTGAACTTCACCTCTCGGGCTTTCCTAACCTCTCTAACCTCTCTAACCTTCATCCATGCTTTCCATTGTATCGACGCCCATCGGCAACCTCGGCGATATCACCCTGCGGACACTGGAAACACTGAAAAAGTGTGATGCCATCGTCTGCGAGGATACGCGGGTGACGGGCCAGCTCTTGAAACTCCTGGATCTCCCCAAGAAGGAGCTTTTGAGCTGCCACGGCTACAGCGATCCCAGAAAAGTGGATGATATCGTGCGCAGACTCATGGAAGGTCAACACCTTGTTCTGGTCAGCGACGCCGGAACGCCGGGTATCAGCGACCCGGGTTTCGCCCTCGTATCGCGTGCCCGCGCCGAGCGGATTTTGATCGAGGTGATCCCGGGACCGGCGGCATTCCTCGCAGCCCTGAGCGCAAGCGGACTCCCCATCAACCGCTTCGTGTACCTGGGCTTCCTTCCGATGAAAAAAGGACGCCAGACGCTGCTCCATTCCTTTCAGGAGGAAGAACGAACGATCGTCTTCTACGAATCCGTGCATCGCATCGAACGAACGCTGAAAGAGCTTGCGGAAACACTGAAGAACCAACCTGACCGTCCCGTGGTCATCGCGCGGGAACTGACGAAGATGCACGAAGAAATCGTTACAACGACGGTCGCCGGGCTTCACGCGGTGGCTCAGTCGATTACAAAGAAAGGCGAATTCGTCCTTGTCATCGGAGCACAGTGAAAAAGAGGAGACGAACGATGTCCGCCTCCTCTATCATGACCGATCGACAACCCATGATGTCATGGAGGAATCCCTTTCCTTAGCAGTTCAATCACGATCAGCACAACGAGACCGAGTGCCCCTAAGAAAATGGCACCAGCCCCCCATGCAAAAGGTGTGAACGAGAAGGTTTCCGGTTGGCTCCGGATCAGCAAAATGGCAGCCGAACCCGCCACGAAGGCGAGAGAGGCACCGGCACACTTAGCCAACGAGCCCGTGTGGTGACCGCTGATTGCCAGAAAACAACCAATGCAAAACATCAAGCCGCACAGAAACAAGGCAATACTATTCATCGTTCTAAACTCCTCTTGTCCTGTTGAACATGGATGGGAAAGATCGGCGACCAACAGTAAGACATAATTCTATACGAATGTCAAAAACATTGGGCGGAAAAGGACGCATGCGGATCACTGCCTTCAGCATAGAAAAAAGAGGAGAGACACGTCTCTCCTCTCCGATCAGGAAGATCTTTTTCTCCAGAACCAGAACAGAAAGAACGTGCTGTAAAAACTCACGTACAGCACGGCGACGTGGCACCAGTAATTCAGCGGCTGAGCGACCACAGTAATGATCGTCACCGTGGCCACCAGGACGCCGAGGACTACAAGGCAGCCGTGGAGACAACCGCTTCCTACGTTATCCAAAATGGATTCGCTATGAAACCATTCATAGCTCATCCCCGCGATACACCCTGCGAGAACCATGAAGAGGTAACTCATGAGCCACCTCCTTTCTTTTTTAGCGACAAAAAAATGATCTATATCCTGACCGGATGGGTTATCATCCTGCTTTTTACAGGATTCGTCAAAGTATTCCCGCAAAGAACTGCACCTGACCATCACTACGGAAGCACCAACTTCGGGTCGATATTCGTGCCATCCTTGATGATTTCGAAATGCAGGTGTGCCCCCGTGGTCGTGGGACCCGAACCGTAGGCTCCCACCGCACCTCCGCTCAGGCCAATGGCCTCGCCCTGCCGAAGATCCTGCCCGCTCGTCACGGTCATCTTCGACAGGTGACCGTAGAGCGTGGCGTAGCCGCCGCGATGCCCCACCAGCACGTAGGAGTATCCACGCTGACCACCGTTACGCGCCAAGAACACCACGCCATCCGCCGCGCTGAAGACGGGAGATCCCTGCCCAATGACGATATCCAATCCGTAATGCGGAATACCGAAGTGCTCCTGGTACGACGCATCGAGGAAACCGGCGGAGTGCGGACCGTATGCCGGCCAGGCGAACTGAGGAGCGACGGCAATGGTCGAACGGTCGATTATGCCGGGCGTTAAGAGCCCCTTCGAAAGCAACTCCCGTTCGATGCGGCTGCGGATTTTTGCATCGATGCGCGCCAGCGCGCCCTGCATTTTCAACACCTGTGTGTGAACCTCCTCAACGGTGGCTTGAATGTTCTTGAGTTGCTCTTCGGTTGCCGCAAGCCCGCGCGTTGCGCGCTCTTCCTGTTCGCTCAAGCGCAGCGTATCCGCGCAGAGAGTTTCGTGTTGCTGCTTCAATTCGCTCCATTGGCGCTGCAGGTCATCCACCCGCACGCGAGCCAGTAGAACACTCCTGCGTATTCCAGTTTGCAGGTCCTCTTCGAGCACTTCACTGAATGAAGCGACCAACACGCGGCGGAAAAATGATCGGCCAAGGGGATCTGTACCCAGAACGGACTGCGCGTTCTCCGTGGAGCGAAACGCATCGGCAATGTCCGCCGACTGCACGATGGATGTCGGAACATCGGCAGCGGCACTCCATCCGAATCGCTGCTCAAGGGCAATAATGGATCGCTGGAGCTGCGCGATCTTCAAACGCAGTGTCCGTTTCTCCTGCATGAGCACAGGAAGACGCGCCTGCGCCTCTTTCAATTCCGCTTCGTAGCGACGCTTGAGGGAAGGCAGACTGCGCGTGCGCTGATATTCGGCTGACGCCTCACTAACCGCTACGTGAAATGCCCGCTCGGCATCGAGCTTCTCATCCGAAAACACGATGGCGAACGCGAAGAGCGGGACAAACCCAGCGAGCAAGACTGCCGCAACAGCGATACGACTTGCCCTGAGCGAGCCCTGCCGCGCAGGGCGAGCCGAAGGGTTGGTCTTGGTGTTCATTTTCCCTCTCATTATAGCGGAAAAATCGGAAAGTGATAAGGTGCGAATGAACGGTCGAAAAAGTGTAAAGAACGATGTGCAGCACTGGACGAGTTCTTTCTGCTATAGTTGCCCCCTATGATTGCCCACCTTCACGGAACCGTGACGCGGCACCGCCCCGGCGAAGTCACCGTGGACGTGAACGGGGTGGGTTACCGCGCGCTCGTACCGCTTGATGTCTGGGAACAACTGGAAGAAGGAGTTGTGGCGAAGCTCTGGATTTCGACATTCGTGCGGGAAGATCGCTTCGATCTCTTCGGCTTCCTTTCACAACACAGTCGTACGCTCTTCGATGAGCTCCTCGGTGTTCCAGGCATCGGACCGCGCACGGCACTCGAGATCTGCAGCGTCCCGCGTAGTCTCATCTCTCTGGCCATCCGGGAACAGGATTCCACGCAACTCACGTCGATCAAAGGAATCGGTAAGAAAACGGCCGAGAAGCTCCTTCTGGAACTGAAATCCCTCGCGGAGAAACTCCCCGCGCTCTTCGAGGAAACCGGATCTCATTCTGCACACCCGTCCCTCGACCTTGACGCAGTCGCCGCACTGGAAACGCTGGGCTACGACGCTCCAACCATCGCCCACGCACTCAAATCTCTGCCCCTGGATCTTGCAACAACCGAAGACCGCGTGGCCGCGGCGCTTCGCTCCCTCTAAACCTTCCTTACCTCCTTTACCTTCTTTCCTTTCCTTACCTCTCTCACCTCCCTTACCTACCTGCCCTCCCTTACCTTCCTTACCTACCTGCCCTCCCTTACCTTCCTTACCTACCTGACCTCCCTTACCTTCCTTACCTCCCCTTCCCGTGCTTGATCTCTCCGTCTCACAGGCACTCGCCAAGGCCATCACGCCTTCCTTCGGCGTCCCCGATCAGGAACTGAGCGCCTTGCGCACCGGTATCAGACGCTACGTGCAGGAGTGGCTTAAGGAACGCGAGAAAGGCCAGCACACATGGGCCATGACCCCCTACGACAAAGATACACTCGAAGCCGTGAAGGAAGTTGCCGTCTGGGCGAAAGCCGAGCGCATCCGCACCGTCATCTGGGTGGGCATCGGTGGATCGGGTCTCGGTCCCAAAGTGATTCAGGAAGTGTTCGAAACACCCGAAACAGTGGAGTTCATCGTGCTCGATTCCATCGACCCCTCTTTCGTCGAGACCGTCCTCAAGATCGTCGACTGGCGTTCCGCGCTGATCGTCGTGGCCAGCAAATCCGGTTCGACCTTGGAGCCGATGAGTCTCTTCTTCACCTGCTACGAAAAGATGAAAGCGGCTCGTGGGAACAACGCCGCTCGTTTCACGATTGCCATCACGGATCCCTTTGGAGGACCCCTGAGGAGCTTCTGCCTCGAAGAGGACATTCGCATGCTCGCGATCCCGGCGGATGTGGGTGGCCGCTTCTCGATCTTCACGCCCGTGGGGCTGCTCCCCTTGGCTCTCCTCGATGCCAATATCGGGAGCTTCGTCCGGGGAGCGAAAGAAATAGATACGCTCTGCCAGAACACATCAATTGACGAAAATCCCGCCGCGCTCCTCGCCGCGGTTCAGTACCTGCTCGACTTCAAGCGGGGATACTGCGTGCGCGTGATCATGCCCTATAGCTCTCGCCTCGCCTCCATCGCGCGGTGGGACCAGCAGCTCATCGCCGAGAGTCTGGGCAAGACCGAGACGAAGAATCCCATTCCCGCCGCCGCCATCGGCACGCAGGATCAGCACTCGCTCCTGCAGCAGTGGATGGCCGGCCCGAGAATGCAGTGGCACCTCTTCATCCGTGAGGAGGAAAAATCGCGCGTGCATCTGCCCGAGCACCTGCCGGAGCCCTTCGCGTACCTTCAGGGAAAGACCTTTGGCCAGCTGCTCGATGCCTGCTTCGCCGGAACAGCCTCCGCCCTCACCTCCGCCAAGCGCCCGCACGCAACCATCACGCTCCCACGATTGGATGAGCGCCACCTGGGGCAGCTCTTCTTCCTTCTCCTCGCCGAAGTGATTTTCCTCGGCAAGCTTTACCGCCTGGATCCCTACGGACAGCCCGCCGTGGAGATCGGCAAGAAAATCACGAAAGACATCCTCTCGAAGGGCAGAACGGAGGAGTAATACGAAATGGAAAATGAGAAATGGAAAATGAAATGTCTCCCATCGCAAATTGTGCATTTTGCATTTCAAATTTCGTTCTTCTCCCGCTATCCTCCACACGACATTTTGTTCTCCGCCTTTATTCCTAATACTCCCCGTCCGACCGGATGGTCATCCGGGCGGGCAATCCCCAATCCCCACCATGGCCAATGCTGTCACCGATGCCACCTTTCAGTCAGAAGTCTTACAGTCACCGCTGCCCGTGCTCGTGGATTTTTGGGCGCCGTGGTGCGGACCCTGCAAGATGATGGCACCGATCGTGGATGAGCTGGCAACGGAGTACGAAGGCAGAGTGAAAATCGTGAAAGTGAACGTGGATGAGAATCCCGAAACCCCCGGCCAGTTCAATATCATGAGCATCCCCACCTTCATCCTCTTCAAGGAAGGTAAGCCCCTGTCTTCCTTCATCGGCGCCAAGCCAAAAGAGAGCGTAAAGCAGGAAATTGACCGCGCTATTGCCTAAAACGCCATGACCACCTTTCTCGGCTTCGTCGGCATCGTATCCTCCATCGCCCTGATCATTTACCGCGAGCGTGCAGCGGAAATGATCGGCGCAGCGGAATGGATGGATAATCTGGGAGGCGTGTACAACGTGATTATCATCACGGCCATCTTCATCTTCTTCTTCTCTGTAGCCGCGCTCACGGGGACGCTCGACTTTTTTCTGATGCCTGTTCGCTGGCTTCTGCCGACCTCCTCGAGGGACACCTTGCTGGATATGCCCTAAAAACGGAGAGCATAAACCAGAAACATCATGCCAATACGCTTTTCCCCAACTTAGTCTTCCGTCATCTGTGCAGAGCTTCGCCGTTCCAGTACTATACGGCACATGGGGCTGTAGTTCCCGCCTCCGCTCCGCTCGGAGCTTCGGACGGGCAGGCAGTTGGTAGCCCCGCACCTTCTTTACCATCGTCGGGGCATTAGCTCAGTTGGTAGAGCGTCTGGTTTGCAACCAGAAGGTCGCCGGTTCGAATCCGGCATGCTCCACCATCACACTTCAATCGTGAACAAGAAGGTGCGGGGTTGCAAACAGTGGGTCAGGAGTTCGAATCTCCTCAGCTCCAGATTCAGTAACCGGCTCTTTTGTGCAATGAACAGTTGAGCCGAATGACGGTGGGCGAAGTCGAACTTCCCTGGCTATTTGGAGCAAAAGGAAACAATACTGGACATCCCCTTGCCCGCCTTCTTCGCTCAAAGAGGACTTGAGTGTCCAGCCTGTCGCTTTCAAAGCGGATAAATGCTTGATCGTCGTATTTTGGACGTTATCATGGCCGTTCCTTTCCTTTAGCGCACCATGAACCCTCTTTCATTCGAAAAAACGAAACAGGCAGTCATCCGTGACCTCACGGGCGAAAACGGGAATGGCCATGGCAATCCGATCTTTCAACTGATCGAGGCCAATCCGCAGAACAATGCCGAACTCTTGAGAGCATTGGAATCCATCTCCAAGAGAATCCCCGGCGTGATAGATGACGTCGTCCGCAAATACCGCCACTTGTTGACTCCGGCGAAGCACAATCCGGAATCGGCACCCATTCAATCTACTCAATCGGAGGCTCCAACTGCATGACCAGGCACAAAGCTTCTGCGTATGCTTCACCCTGCATGTCGTCGATGCGTTGCTTGCAGAGCGGAGTGCCTGATTGAAGGTCAATTGCGCATGCCGACGCAGTTCCTCGATCACCTCCGCATCGGTCAGATGCGTGAGATCCGGCAGCGCATTTCTGCTCGCCATGGGAAAGCGACGCTACGGCGTCTTTACGGCCCGTCAATGAAAAACATCACGTCACTACTTTCTCCAGTGCTTTCTCCGCAACTGCTCTCTGTAGTTCCAAACCGATCCGCTCCCCAACACTCATCGCCTCACCGTACAGATAGCGCGAATAGGGAGTCGCGAACGTGCCCGGCGATCCGGGAATGCGTAAGCTGACATCAAAAATCACAATATCCTCTTTCCCATCGTCAGCCACCACTGCCCCCTGCAGCGCAAAGGGACCGATGATGCCCTTGCCCGATGGATCGAGCGACTTCGGCAGTTTCTGCGTGGCCTTCACGAATTTTTCGCCGAGGTCGAAGGCTTTTTCGAGAATGGACTCCTTCACGGTGCAGGCGATATGGCCGGTCTCGATCATCTTCAAGGGAATCCCGGAGTGGAGTGCCTTCGTTTGCTCCGGTGCCGTCATGCGGAGGAACCCGTCCAAGTTCGTCTGACGTCTGGTATCGGTGCCAAGGAGTTCGAGTTCTTTGGTGAGGAGGGGAGAATAGAAGAAATTGAAATTGATCGGTGCGCCGACGACGAACTCCTCGATGGTCGCTTGCCGCCACTTCTGGCCGACCTTGCCCTCTTTCTCCAATTTCGTTCCCTCACGTTCCCATTCTTCTTTGCCGCCGACCACGAAGAATGCCCGCTCGTACCCGCGCTTCGCCTCGGCCGCTTTCACCAGCACCGGCCGGTCGATATCCTCCGGTTTTTTGAAAATCTTTGGAGTTCGGATGCCGGCATCATGGAGCAGGTGATACTGGTTATACGGCTGATCGCGCTCCTCCAACTTCACGAATGTCCGCGAGCCGAAGATGGGGATCTGAAAGTCACTCTCCACCTTGGCATAATCAGAGAAGTACACCCAGAAGTAGCGATTATGTACAAAGATTGTATTCAGACTTTTCAGCTTCTCCTGAACATCTTTCTTCAGTACGTCCTCGAATTTCTCCACAAGAATCACCTCATCAATACATCCTTTCGTCCCTAGTCCTTTTCCCTTAGTCCTAAAATACCGGTCGTACGTCTTCTCCCTCCCCTTCCGTGCGACGCACACCGTCCTGAACCCGTACTTCTTCGCTCCGTGACAGACATCCAGCGCACTGTGGCCCCCCAGCACGCCGATGGTGATGTTCTTCAGATCGTAGCCTTTGAGGAGTGTGGAAATATCCATCGCAGTGAATTGATAAATTGTTAAATTGATAAATGGCTCAACTGTTCAATGTAATTCAATGTAGATGAATCAGAGGAAAATGAGAAATCGGGAACAATGTAACCATGTATCAATTGACCAGTGAAAGAACAACAAAAGGTTACCCCAACACCTCATCCAGCCTTCCCTGCTCAATCGCCTGCTTGATATCGCGTGCGAGGCGCCGCCCCGTGCTCATGGGTTCTTTGTACCGAAGCGCCGTGTAGGGCGACCCCTCGATGAACGGATTGGTGCCGGCCACGATGCGTGCAGAAATCTCGAAGACGAAGATCTGCAGTTTTCTGGTGATGATGCACTCCAGACAGAAGGGGCCGAAGAGTCCTTTGCCCGCCTTGAGGTGACGGCTCTGTTCGACTACCCGCTCCCCCATCTCGAAGAACCGCGGCAGCAGCGACTCGCGCACGACCACGGGGATGTTGCCGACGATGGTGTAGCTCGTGAAGATATTGGCAGCCAGCTGATCCTCGGCGCGGATACGGCCGATGGAGTCCGCATTGGATTCGTACCGTTTGTCGAAGCTCATGATCTCGAGCTCCTTGGTGATCGGCGAGTAGAAGTAGTGCACGTAGAGCGGCACGCCGACGATGTACTCCTGCAGGGCGTATTCATTCTGTTCAGGGTATTTGCGGTTCTTCACCTCGTAGAACTGCTCCGCGGATTTGGCGATGAAGTAGCCGAACCCACCCAACGCGCCGTGGAATTTGACGATCACGGGCCGATCGATGTCTTCGGGTTTTGCAAAGAGCGTCGGCATCTGGATGCCCGCACTCTCCAGCCATTTGCGCTCCAGCGTGCGGTCGCTCTCCCACTTCAGGATCTCTTTTGTGCCGTAGTACATCGCCTGCGTCTTCATCACCCGCTCGGGCCCGAGGTACGCGACGAAGGATCCGTGGGGGATGACAATGGCATTGCGGCGGATGAGCTCCTCTTCCAGCGCATCGTTCCACTCGGACCAGTCGTTGACGAACAGGATCTCGTCGGCGACACCGTAACTCTTGTAGGGCCGCTCCTGCCCCTTCTTGCAGATGACGAGATTGCGCATGCCTTCGTCGCGCGCTCCCTTCAGAATTTGCAACGCCGAATGACTCCCCATGGTGACAATGCAGTAGTCTTTGGTGTTCGTGGAGGCCGGCAGAATGGGCTTCGGCTTTGCCATGGTATTTCGTGCATCTTATCATTTCTTCATCGAAAATCAAGCGCTAGAAGATGCAACCTTCATGGGCTGCAGTACTATTAACTGAAATATTGACAATTACACTAAAAAGATTATGGTATCACCATGGAACAGGAACAAGAATCAGGTGGAAACGAAAAATATACGTATTTCAAGTGGGTGAAAGGCGCCGAAGAAGTGGAGATGGGATGGACATCTGCCGGTACGTTTCTGGTGACACGACATCCGCATGATGTTTCCCGAGGAGGATTCGCGGCGCATATTCTCTCGCCGGTTGCCGCAGGAAAAATCAGCGATTCGGTACATAGGTTTCTGCGTGCCTCCCGGAAAAAACTGGGGGAAATTTGCGTCGTTGCCAGGGGAGCTGCCGTCTTTACGCACTGGAACGAGCGTCTGCAGGAAGCCCAGAGAAACGGACGCAGAGTCCTCGAGGATTTTTTTGCTCAGGCTGGAATTCCCATGGATGCTCAATGGGCGGCGGATGACACGCTGACACAGTTCACGTTCGATGCGGAAAACGCCACTTGCCACATCGAGACGATGCCGTACTGCAAAACAACAGAACCACCTTCTGATTCACACTGAAATAAAATTTCCCTATACTGCCGCAACAATATGAATAAGCGGCTCACATTATTCTTCATCGGCGCATTCCTGCCGATTGCGGCACTGGCATTCCTCTTCCCTGATCGGGTACTCCGCGCCCCGGCGGTTCCTGAGCCTGCGACGGCAACGGGGGCGGACATCGTGGCGTTCGTAAGCAAGGATTGCCCGCACTGCGCCGCCTTCAAGGCATTCACACTGGCACAGGAGTGGGAGGTGGAATTGCATGACATCGCGGAGGCGGAGAGCCAGGCGCTCTTTTCGAAACTTCAGGAACGTGTTCCCGGACTGCAGCAGGGCGTACCGACGATCGCGATCAACGGGCACGTGATTCAGGGATACAAGGATGACGCGACCACGGGCAAGCGACTCGCAGCGCTAAAGAAGGATTACCGGAAGAACCGCGCGGACGGTCTGACCTTCGATGCGCTTCTCGCAGGCTCACAAACCGTGAAACTGGAGACTGCTGAAGGGACGTGCGACGGAGGGTGCACCGTGGATTTGGGCTCGTACCTGCTGGATGTTCCCTTGCTCGGCGAGATAGATCTGGCACTGCTGTCGCTCCCCTCTCTTTCGATTCTTCTGGGATTTTTGGACGGCTTCAATCCGTGCGCCATGTGGGTGCTCGTCACGCTCTTGACCCTCCTCATCGCCACGCGCGATCCGAAAAAAGTATGGATGATCGGCGGGACATTCCTGCTTGTAAGCGGCGCGATGTACTACCTCTTCATCGCCGCATGGCTCAACGCCTTCCTCATCATCGGCTTCAATGCGTGGGTGCAAAAGGTCATCGGACTCGTGGCGATCGGCGGGGGCGCCTTCTACTTCTACGAAGCCCTGGGCAAGGATCCCAACGCCTGCGCCGTGACGGATCTGAAGCAGAAAAAACGTATCATCGACCGGATGAAAGCGATCCTCGAAAAATCCGCATGGCCCGCCATGCTGCTGGGAGTCGCCATCCTCGCCATATCGGTGAACGCCATCGAACTCGTCTGCACGGCCGGGCTGCCCGCCATCTTCACCCAGATTCTCGCCTTCAACGAAGTGAGCCACCTCGCGCGCTACGGCTATATGGCGCTCTACATCCTGCTCTACATGATCGACGACGTCGTGATCTTCGCCATCGCGGTAGCTACGCTGCATGCCACGGGTCTCACCAAGAAGTATGCCCGCTTTACCCTGATCTTCGGCGGGTTCCTCATGTACGCGCTGGGCGCGCTGCTGTTGTTTGCGCCGGAGGTGCTGACGTTCGCGTAGGCGTGGGATGGCACCCGGCCTGTGGTATCCTGATCGTGCGATGCCGAAATCCCATCGGTCATCCGCTCTCGCTCTTTGTCCCCCTCTCTCGGTCTCTCCTAAGGGGAGAGAAGTAGAGGTAAAGCTTCTTTGCTGGTGCCGTAGCCAAGTAGTAAGGCAGGGGTCTGCAAAACCCCCATACGCGAGTGCAATTCTCGCCGGCACCTCCAACCAAAACGAAACAACAAACAGTCGTCGCCCTAAGTCCTAATCCCTAATCCCCAACCCCTACTTCGTCGTCGCCTCCGGCGCCTTGAACGTGATGCTCCCGAGAATCGTGAGGATCTCGCTCTCAAGTGAACTGCTCACCGTGAGAGGCGTAAGCGCTGTGATGGCGTAGCCGTTCTGCCCGACCACGGTACTCACTTGCAGAAACCGGCGCTGCGGCTCGCCGCTCACGGGCTGCGCGAAGAAAACGTGTACCGGAAGCGAAACGCCGTCAATCGTGACCTTCTTCTGATCGATGAGCTTGTAGCCAGGGAGCACCGAAACGGAACGGATGGTCGCATCACTGTAATCGGCGGGAGTCACGACCGTGCTCAAGGGTTCGCGCGTGACGCTGATTGTCGGATACTGACCCGAGACCGACGTATCGCTCTGGAAGGCAATGATCACATCTTCGGGAACACCGCGCTGCGCAAGCTCAGCAGCATCAAGGAGCTTCCAGGAACTCGGCAGACAGGTGCCGATCTGTTCGAACCAATAGGTCTGGCACTGAGTTGCTTCTCCGCTGCTGCTCGACCCGCAGGATACGAGAAAAAGGGAGAGGAGCAGCAGAAGTGGAGAGAATCGACGCACGAACTCCATGATACTGGAGAGTGTGAACAACACAAAGAGAGGAATCCATTCGCAGGGATTCCGGTTCTCCGCAACCAAACGAAAAGAGGAGGAGTCCCGACGAAAGAAATATTTTCGCCTCACAAAGCCCTTCATGTGTACTGGACAGAATGCTAAATGATAGTGCGGATAATACCCCGTGCATTGAGTCAGAAAGGCAAAACTGGTACAATGGTTGGATTTATGAAGAAACTCACTGCCCTCACTTTATTCGTCGCGCTGTGCGGCGTTATCCCGCTCCACGCGGTCAGCGCCCCCTCCACCGGAGAAACGCAGACGGTGGCCGGCCTGGGTGCCGAAATCGCCTGCATCGGCTTTGCGCAGGGCGAGGAAATTTCTGCCCGAGTCCTTCCGCCCCTGGGAGCCCCAGTGACCCTCAGGGGAACCGCCGACGCACAGGGCAAAGCCGTCCTGCACGTGAACGGGGAAGAGACGCAAATGGCAGGCTCCTATGCGGTACAAACGGACGGAACGGGATCCTGTGATGCGCTCACCGTGCTCCCCGATACACTCGATCAGCGCGAGAGCAGCATCGAAACCGTTCGCACTTCCGTGGCCGCCGACGGCGTGGACGAGGTGCGCATCACCGTCATCCTGCGTGACCGGTACTTGAATCCGCTGGGCAACCGACCGGTGCAGCTGCTCTCGGGCAGGACGGAAGATCAGGTGCGTGCACTCACCGCGCAGACGGATAGCGAAGGACAGCAGACCTTCTCGTTCTCGACCTTGAAACCGGGAGAAGCCAATCTTCGCGCGATCGACCTTCTCTCCGGTAAACCTCTGGATGCCCCCCTCGCGATCACCGCCGGGGAAGAGTGGGGACAGGGCGGAACCAGCGATCCTTCGTTCACCTCTGATACGCGGAGTGGCTGGGATACATGGAATCAGTCTGAAGCCGTACCCGTGGGCGAATACCAAGGACGCACACTCTTCGGACAGCTGAACAATACGTTCGACGTCGTGGATCATTTCCGCGTGGAGATCGAGGGTGGCAAGACGAGTGTTCCCATCCGTCAGGATGTCACGTTCCGTGTCGTCGCCGAGGACCGTTCCGGCCAGACCGTGGAGGATTATGTGGGAACCGTCCGGTTCTCCTCCACCGATCCGAAAGCGATCCTGCCCTTCGGCACCCGCCAATTCACACTCAAAGATCTCGGCATAAAAACATTCACGCTGGGACTCCGGTTTAATACCGGCGGAGAACAGACGCTCGCCGTCGAAGACGCGTCCGGCAATGTGCGAGGAAGCGCGACTGTCACCGTAACCGGCGGGAGCCAAACTTCCGATACGTCCCGCGTCACCATCACCGAACCCATCGAAGGGACTACGGTGAATTCCTCTATGGTGAACCTGCGCGGCATTGCCCCCCCTCTCGTCAATTTGCTCGTCACCGGCGGCAAGGAAATCGCGCGTGGAGACAGCGATGAAACCGGAGGATTCCAAATCGCCGTTACGCTGAATACCACCGTTACCGGTGCTCTGCTGCAGATTGAGGAAGCGAGTGGAAAATACAAATCGAATCCTCTCCACCTGCTCATTGATCTCATTGGTCCGCGCATCGCCGCTGTGGAATTCTCGCCTCCGCAACCGGTCGAGGTTCAGACGACGCAGGTCACCGTAAAAGGAGATTCCGGGAGCGCCCCCGTTACCATGACCATCGAAGGAGCTTCCTACACGCTGAACGAAACGCCATCTCAGCCCGGAACGTACACGGCGAACTTCACCGCACCGGTAAAGGTGGGGACGTACCAACCCCTGATCACCGCAACGGACAGCCTTGGCAACAAGACGGAGATGCTCTCGAATCTCACGGTGAAACCCAAGACCCCTCCGACGATCCAAAACCTCACCGCCGAAGCAAAGATGAATTCCGTCGCGCTCAAGTGGGAACAGGTCAAGAAGGATGAGGCCGATACCTACCGCGTCTATGTGGGGGACAAGGCCGACAACTTCACCTATTCGCTGGATACGGATGCTTCCGTGTCGGCAGCCACCGTGGCCGGCCTCAAACAGGCCTCCACCTACTACTTCGCCGTCACGGCACTGAAGAACGACATCGAGAGTGCCGAAAAGAGCAATATCGCCAGCGCCACCGTGCTGGGGCTTCGACTGGCAGTCGTGCCCGGCGACACCAATCTGATGCTGCAATGGTCATCCATGAAGAAATCCACCCCCCTCTCCACCTACCTGCTGGAGTACGGAGTGGAGGCGGACAACCTGACGGAAAAGCGAATGATCAACGGTAATGCGGAAAGCTACACGCTTCGCGACCTGATCAACGGCGTGACGTATTCTCTTCGTTTGACACCCATCACCGTCCCCGGCGAAGTACTGAGTGATCTCGCTGCCTCAGCCGAAGGAACGCCGAACGGCGCTGGATTCCACCCTGTGGCAGGATCGGGATCATCATTTGAGATTCCCCCTCCGCTTCCTCCGCCCACGACCGTCGTGAAACCCGGCATGCCGCCCATCGCGTGGGCGGGCGTTGTCGCGGGTGCCGCGATCCTGCTCTTCGGGCTCGTGCACTGGCAGCGCCGTCGGACGTTACATGTAACCTCCGCTTTCATGCAGGACATGCAGCGACGCTACCAACTGTAAGCGATGGCACCCCTGGCTGCCATGGAAGGGACGAGACAAAAGACGACGCCATTGTTACATGGTTACATTGTTGAATGGCTCGCAAGCGTTCATTCGGGTCGTGGAATCCTCAACCATGTAACCATGTAGCAATATAACAATGTCATCATGTCCCCCAAGGAACACCCCTCCATACACCGGGCAACCAATCGTTCGAGAACGATGTCCATCGGGGGGGCAACCTATGATTTGTTCGTGCGAATACGGCAGGATTCTCTCTGGAAGGAGAGTGGAAAAGCCATGTTCGCCCTCCCGCTCGGCGAGAAGGTGCACGTGGATGAAGTGATCGAGACCTGCGGAGGCGGCGCCTCGAATACGAGTGTCGGGCTCGCCCGCCTGGGGTGTAATGCGCTCTTCGAGGGCGTGATCGGCTCCGATCTGTGGGGGGAACGCCTGCTCAAGAACCTGCGGAAGGAGGGAGTGAACACGCAGTACACTCTGATCGTGGAACATGAAGTTTCCAGCTTCTCGATCATCCTCTCCGCCAGCAAAGGAGAACGCGTAATCCTCTACACGCCCGGCGCGAACGCGCACCTCCACAAGTCCAATTTCGACCGGGAAGTCATGCGACAGATGGACTGGGTGTACCTGAACCACATTCAGGAATCCTCGCATGACATCCAGGAAGACATCGTCGAAATTCTCTCGCAAGAACGCCCCCGTCTCACCTGGAATCCGGGCGGACGCCAGATTGCCGCGGGCATCGGGGCCAAGATGAACAGCCGCCTGCTCCCCTTCGCCGATCTGCTGCTGCTCAATCTGGAGGAGGCACTGGAATTCACGCACACGAGTTCGCCCGATGATGCCATCCGAAAACTCCTCAAGAGCGGCGCCAAGCTGATCTGTGTGACGGATGGGCGCAGAGGCGTCACCGCTACCGACGGCATGAAACGATACCAGTGCCCCTGTGACGACACCGTAGAAGTGATGGATACCACAGGCGCAGGAGACGCATTCGGCACCGGCGTCACATGGGCTCTTTTGAAGGGATTTCCCTTCCCAACCGCATTGAAGGCGGGTACGCTAAACGCGGCCAGTGTGGTGGGCGCATTCGGTGCGCAGGCGGGACTCCTGACAGAAACTCTCATGCAGAGCCGCCTCGAATCCTCCACTCTCTCTGTCACCGACAATCCCCTCTGACTTCACCTTCATACCTACCTTCCTTACCTTCAATACCTACCTTACTTCCCTTACCTTTCTTACCTTCAATACCTACCTTACTTTCCAAGCCTCCCACACACTCCCATGCCCGATGATCAGCTCCTCCAAATTCAGGAACTTATCGAAAGTGCGGCGTCCTCCCTCAAGACCGCCAATGCACTGCTGCGCACGATGACAGGAATTTCCGATACTGACCGGGAGCGCCACATGACGCGCGCCGGTTCCATGGGTGGCGGATCTGTGAGCGGCAAAGTGGTGGAGGGCAGCTTCGACGGACAGAACATGGTGGATAGCGAAGGCAACACCTATCCCGTGCCGGCGAACTACGCCTCGAAGAGCAAACTCGTGGAGGGCGACGGCATGAAGCTCACCATCACCGATGAAGGCAAGTTCATCTACAAACAGATCGCGCCGGTCAAGCGCCGGACAATCGTCGGCGTGCTCATCCAGGAGGACGGCCAGTACAAAGTGCTCGCGGAGGGCAAGGCGTTTCGCGTGCTCTTGGCCTCGGTGACGTTCTACCGCGCGGAAGTGGGCGATCAGGTGACCATCCTGCTTCCCGAAGAGGGAGAAGCACGGTGGGGCGCCGTGGAAGCCGTGATCCCCAAACACTTCTCGGAGGCAGCCGCGCGTGTCACAGTCAGCCGCGCGCAGAGCGAGGATGGCGAGTTGAAACCTCTGTGAGAGGTTGTAGAAGTTTGAGAAGTTAGGAAAGCCTGAGAGGTGTTTTTCCATAACCTTTCAGGCCTCTCTAACCTCTACAACCTCTAGAACCTTCGCGCGTTCACCTGTATCGTTCGCTTCGATGAAGATCCCTGCTCGCATCCTCATTCCCGTTCTCTTCGCACTCCTGTGCACTGCCCTCCTGCTTGCGTTCCTCTGGTGGCAGCTCACCGCCGCTTCGCACTCGGTCATTCGACGCACCGCAGAACCGGGAACGCAATCAGACAGCCTAACGGGATCCGGCGGTATCGAAACCGTGCTCAGCCCCGCCGATTCACGTGATCTCGCGCTCCTGCATTTGCGGGAAGGCGATCTCTACGCCGTGCGCGGCGAATGGGCCGATGCAGCCGTGTCCTACGAGCAGGCTGTAGCGATGGATGGCGGACTGCCGGCGTTGCGCAAACTCGCGCTTGCAGAGCTCCAGCGCCGCGACATGGGCGGCCTGCAGGAAACTATCCGCAAGATGAAAGCCGCAGGCGCGCGTGCGGAAGATGTCACCCTCATCGAGAACATCCTGCTCCTGCGCACCGGTGAACTCGGAACTGCCCGCAAGCGCCTGGACGACGCGACGGATTCCCCCCAGAAACACTACGCTCTCGCTCTGCTCAGCATCATTGAGGGGAACCACGTAGTCGCGCAGCAGGAACTCACGACGGTGACCACGGGATGGGAACCGACGCTCCGGACGAACGCGCGTACGCTCATCGCCGCATATGAGGAATTCGCGCTCTTCCCCGAGAGCAGCGACCTCCACTTGATCACCCTGCTCTCGCGTTCTCTCGCCCAGGTGCAGGAGTGCGAGCTGGCTCTTCCGCTCCTCGCGCAGGTGACCAAAGAAAAAGAGGACTACCGCGACGCGTGGATTGTGCAGGGCTACTGCGAGCTCACCACCGAGCGTCCACAGCAGGCTCTCACCTCACTCGAGCGCGCCTACAACCTGAATCCCGAAAAACCCGAGATTCAGTACTTCCTCGCCCGCGCCCACGCCACCCTTAATCAGCACGAGAACGCCATCACCTTCTTCGAGTACGCGCTGCAGAACGGCTTCACCCCCAAGAGCGAGATCCGTCGGCTCATCGCGGCCGAAGCCCTGAAGAAAGGTGATGCCGCAGCCGCGCTCGGCCAGTACAAGGCGCTCGTGGAGGAGCCGGATGCCAGTATTGAGGCATTCGACGGAGCCGTCTCGACGGCCGTCGCGCTCAAACGCAACGACGAGGCAATCGCCCTGGCGACTCTGGCCACGCAGAGGCTTTCCGGAAATGCGAGAGCCTTCGATCTGCTCGGGTGGGCATACGTCGAGGCCGGCAAGAAGGAAGAAGCCCGCACCGCCCTCACGAAGGCACTCGAAATCGATCCGTATCTTTTGAGTGCCAAAGAAAGAATCGAAAAGCTGAAATAATGAAGAAATAATTCGCGGCGAAGCGTGGGTCTCGGTCTTCGACAGGCTCAGACCGCCCTGAGCGCCGTCGAAGGGCGCGGGTTCCCACGCTGGAGCCGCACCTATGAGGGAAAGAGGTGTTCGTGAGGGGAAAACCGCAGGTTGTCCTCTCACGAAGAGATCCCCACCGTTTCCTCCAGCCGTTCGATACGCCCGAGCATATTCACGCGGTGAGCGTAGAGGCGCTGAAGGGAATCATCGACACGCTTGAATCGGGCATGCATATCAGCAAAACCTTCTGTCACGCGCCGCTCCAGTCCGCCGATGCGTGTCTCCGTGCCGTCCATGCGTGTCTCCGTGCCGCCCATGCGCTTCTCCAGACCATCCAACCGTGTTTCCAAGGAATACCGCATGCCCTGTATGTGCTGCAACAGGACAGCATTCGTCACGCCGGTGGCTTTGGGGCGGTTGGCCATTTATGCTGAGCAGAATCGAAACATGGGAGCGTCAGTGTAGCATGGGTTTTGCCCGCTCAAACCGTCCGGTGCAAACCAAAAGAAGGAGCATGGACTTTTGCTCTTCATCATGAGAAAAGGGACGTTCTACACAAGAATGGAACGGCGCTATACTTCCCTCAATGCAACGCTCCTGTAAGCAATGCGGCTCCTCCTTCGAGATCACGCAGGATGATCTGGATTTCTATGACAAAATTTCTCCTGTCTTCACAGGAAAGAAAGAACCGGTTCCTCCGCCTCTGCTGTGTCCGGCATGCAGGCAGCAGAGACGCTATGCCATCCGCAACGAGAGAAACCTGCACAAACGTCCCTGCGGTCTGTGCGGGAAAACCGGCCTTTCCATGTATGCAGCCGAAAAACCATTCCCGGTCTTCTGCCCGTCCTGCTGGTGGAGCGACCGATGGCACGGGGAATCGGCAGGCCGCGCGTTCGACTTCGGCAAGTCCTTCTTTGAGCAGTTTGCCGCCCTGCAACGGGATGTCCCGCGCATCGGCCTCTACCTCGTCAACTCCGAGAACTGCGACTACTGCAATTATCTCGGCGATTGCAAGAATTGCTACCTCACCTTCGGCTCCGTCTATTCTCAGGATTGCCTCTACGGCTCCGCGTACTACTCCAAAGATTGCGTGGATAACCTGGTCACGCGCGAGTGCGAGCTCTGCTACGAATGCACCGACAGCCGCAAACTCTACCGCTGCCTGCACTGCCAGGACTGCTTTCATTCCGATCACCTCCTCTTCTGCTATGACCTGCAGGGATGCAGCGAATGCATCGCCTGCGCAGGACTGCGAAACAAGAAGTACTGCATAGGAAACACGGCGTACGGCAAAGAGGAATTCGAGTCACTGAAAGCAAAGATCGACCTCTGCGATGCAGCGGCGATGCAGAAGCTTCAGGAACAGATGGAAACTGTGAAATTGGCGACCCCCCGCCACTACATGCCCTCAAGCAGCGTGCAGAACGTCAGCGGAACGCACCTCTACAACTGCAAGAACACGCATCAGTCGTTTTTCGTCGACCGTTGCGAAGACTGTGCCTACTGCATGCAGGTGGTGGATCTGAAGGACTGCCGCGACAACAACTACACGGAAGAGAATGAACTCTGCTACGAATACCTGGGAATGTACGGCGCAAAGAATACGTTCCTCTCGACCTTCTCCCGGCACACGTACGATGTGTGGTATTCGGAGTACTGCATCAACGCAAAGAACCTCTTCGGTTGCGTGGGCATCCGTGACCGCCAGTACTGCATTTTGAACAAGCAATATTCAAAAGAGGAATACGAAAAATTGGTGCCGCAGATTATTGAGCACATGCGAACAACCCCCCTTCGCTCCTCTGGAGCTACGGAGGGGCAGGCCGACGAATGGGGCGAATTCTTCCCTGTTTCGCTTTCTCCGTTTGCCTACAACGAAACCGTTGCGCAGGAATACTTCCCGCTCACGAGAAAAGAAGTGGAGAAACGCGGATGGAAGTGGCGGGAGGAGAAGGACGAAATGTCGAAAGTTTCGAAAATCATTCCCGCAACAAAGTTACCTGAATCAATAGATGATGTTCCGGATGATATCGTCAACTGGGCCATCGAATGCGAGGCAACGAAGCGACCTTTCAGGATCATCAAACAGGAACTGGACTTCTATCGCCAAATGAAGCTCCCGATCCCCCACTTTCACCCGGATGAGCGACACAGGAGAAGAATGGCGCTCCGGAATCCCCGCCACCTCTGGAAGAGGCCGTGTATGAAATGTGGCAAACAGATGGAAACAACGTATTCGCTTGAAAGGCCGGAGATCGTGTACTGCGAATCCTGTTACCTTCGTGAAGTGTATTAGAGAGCAGGATTCGCCCTGAGCGAGGAGCAAAGCGACGAGCCGAATGGGTGAAAATTGCTATCTAAAAGAAGTGTACTGATTCCCCTCTCCCTGACCCTCTCCCATCGGGAGAGGGAATGCATTCGCATCCGTCGCGCAGCGACACAAACAAGCCGTCGCGAACCCCGCACTTGCTGCGGGGTGGAGCGACACATCTAAGGGAAGGGTGGGTTCATGGGAGGGAAACCAGTGGTTACCCTCGCGGGCATCAAACAATCCATCGCGAAGACAGGCTTCGCCTGTCTGGAGCGATACCTTTGAGGGAAAAGAGAGCTCATGAGAGAAAAACCGTAGGTTTGTCTCTCATGCCTACCAAAAAAGACCAGATTTAGCCTCTGGTCTTTTTTGTGTTTGTTTCGCTTCCCGGGCTATCGGTCACGCCTATGGGTGACTGAGCCGAATTCGTGTGGGAAGGCGATGCGATGAGGCGCTCGCGGTTCTCTGCCTTGCTTGGGTATCTTGTTTATTCTCGCAACCAGACGAGTTCCTCTTGACTGCTCACAACAACCGACAAGCGGAAGGGAACAGGGAGGAGTGGGGGGTAATGTATGTCACGGATTCACCTCGATTTCCGTGACACAACGTTGCAGAGCAGAGAGGAGGATGAACATAGGATTAGGGTTAGGATGAGGGGGTAGGGAACCGAAAAATGGTTCAAGGTTCCCGTGGGTCCCCGCAAGAGGACTTGGTGTGGAGAATTTACCCTGAGCGAAATCGAAGGGTGTTCATTCTCCTCTCTACGGAACCGGTGATGTGAAAGATCCTTTATCTTTCACCCTGCCTGCCCGTCCGAAGCTCCGAAGGAGCGAAGACGGGAGCGAACGAAGTGAGTCGAAGGGTGAAGGAGCGTTTGAGTGTCTGCCCGGGCAGGCGTTTACGGTGTGTGTGCGTGTTTCTTTTGAAGGGTCTTAGCCCAGCACCTTTGCCGTGCAAGGGTGCGGGGCATGATTTGCTTGATGCAAATCCGGCCATAGTACGTGATTGAACGAGGAGCTTCAAGGATTTGTACTGGCGTGAGCCGTGAGATTGTTTTATGAATACATTTTTTGCTCATAAACAGTTCCGAATCGACTATTGGGAGCCGGTGCCTTTAGAATGACCGCACTCTGTCACACAAGCTTTCCCTCCTCCGTGCCCTGTTCATCACAGCCCTCGCACTGCTTGGAGGGACGCTCCTGGTCAGTGTGATCACCGTCCTCGTCACCTCTCTCCACACCTACATCCTCACGCCCGCCGACCTGCTGCCGGCTGACGAGACGCTGATCCTTTTCTCTTCCGCAGATGACGCGCTCCTGCGCCAGTACGAGACATGGCTTCCCATTCTGAAGACTCTGCCAGTAGCAGAGATACCCCGCACCGTTGCCGTCGTGCAGGTTCCGAACGAAGGAAAAGCTCTTGTCGTCTTCGCCAGACGGCCAGTAGCACCCAATGCCCTGCCCTCCGGCGCAAAGTGGACGCAGCGCGAAGTGGGTCCGCTGTTCGTCTCGGCTTCCTCCCCCGTTGTCTTTCCACTGCTGGAGAAACCTACACAGCCCTTGAGTTCCTCTGAAAGCTTCACCCTGCTCGCACGGGGGGAAACGGAACAATCCCCGTGGATCTTCGTTGAGCGTTCGCTCCTGCCTGTCCCTGCAACGCTGACGGATGCTGTCCTGGATACGCTCTTCCTGCGCTCGACCACGCACCTCGGCATTTTTCCGCGATCAGGCCCGTCCGAACGGCCCGGCCGGGCGGGCAGTGGCATGGTCGTGCGATTGTTTCCAGCAGGAACGGCGGGACGGTCACTGCCTCTTCCATATCCAGCGGGAACGGCAGCCGAATTTTCCATCGCCCTCGCTCGGCCCGATTCGACGTTCGTGGCACTGCAGAACGAACTCTCCCGTGAAAACCGGACCATGCTCGATACCCGGATGCTCACGTTTTTCTCTGAAACGTTCGGCGATGATGTCGGTTTCACGTACGACGTCCTGCCGCTCCTCGCACATCCCGCGCGGATCTCACTCTCGCACACGGTCTCCGGAACCTTGAGCCTCCTATTGCAGGGAAGCGCCTCTGATGCAGCACCTGCGATTGCGCGGCTGCATGAGGCATTCCGCGGCAGTCGCACTACCGCCCGCACGGTCACGCGCGTCTTCGATGGCCGGTACACCTTCCGCAACGTGCGCGACTCTACGCACATGATCACCGATGAGCTCGTACCAGTGGGCGGCATGCAGATGCACAAAACCATCCATGCCACTCAGGGGGAATTCTGCTCCGCGATAGAGGGAGAGGACTTCCTGCTCTCGACGGACTGCACGCTACTCGAGCATGTCATTCTGGAGCGGCCGCAGGGTCCGGGGGCTTCCGCGCTCGCAGCGGGAACGTTCTCCTCTGCCTCTCTCTCTTTACTTCTCGGCAGTGACCTTCCGACCCTGCTGTTACCTGCTTCGCCGCTCCTGCCGACGAATGATGACACACTCCAATGGTCCCTGTCCCGTCAGGGCGACATTCTTACGCTCACACTGCTCCCCGTTCCGTCGCAGGCCGTAAGCGGAATCGAAGAAAGCGGAGCCGGAGGAGCCCTTCCCTGAAAAATCCGGTGATTTTTTCATGATCTTCCTGCGTTGTTTTCTGGATTCGAATTGCGTAAACCGCTAGGCTCCACGCTGGCCTACGCCCTACGCCCTACGCCCTACGCCCTAACTCCTAACCCTCGAACGAATGTCCTTCATCAGACTCTCCAAAGTTCTCATGACGATCTCCGGCCTCGCCGTGATCGCCAGCATCGCACTCTTCTTCGTTCCCGGCCCCAAGCTGAGCATAGAATTCACCGGCGGCACGCTCATGAACATCGTGCCTCCGACCGGAAAAACGAAGATGGATATTCAGAACGCCATAGAAAGCTTCCGCACTGTGGACGACAAATCATTCGGAAACTTCACACTCTCGATGACGCGCGAAGGCAACCTGCTCATTCGTTCGCGTACACTCAGTAACGAGGAACACCTCGCACTGCTCGCTCACTTGGAAAAGCAGGTCGGTGGCACGATCGAGGAAAAACAATTCACAACGATCGGCCCCACCGTGGGCGAGACGCTCAAGCGCCAGTCGGTGTACGCACTTATTCTCGCCTCCGTCGGCATCGTGTTCTACATCGCCTTCGCCTTCTACCGCGTTCCCCGCAAGCTCTCGCCGTGGAGATTCGGCGTCTTCGCCGTCGTGGCGATGATGCACGACCTTGCGATCACCACGGGCATCTTCATCGTTTTGAGCAGACTCACGAACTTCGAATTCGACACGCTCTTCATCACGGCACTCTTAACCGTGCTCGGCTACTCCGTCAATGACACGATCATCATCTTCGACCGCATCCGCGAGAATATGGTTTTTGCCGACAAGCACGAGGATTTCGCCGTTACCGCGGAACGCAGCCTCAAAGAAACCATCGTGCGCACGCTCAATACCTCCATCACCACGCTCATCACCCTCTTCTGTCTCTACTTCCTGGGTTCCGAGAGCATCCGCTGGTTCATCCTTGCTCTCATCATCGGTATCGTACTTGGCAACTATTCCTCGTACTTCATCGCCACTCCTCTGCTGATCTTCCTGAAGAAGAAAGAGTGAGCCTCCCCGCATTGATCCCTATGATGCATCCCCCGAAAATCGAACGGGAGAAGAACGGCCGCATCGAGTGCACCGTGGAATTCTCGAAGGAAGAGGTGAAAGCCGCCGAGGAGAAGGCGCTGGCCGCGCTGGCGGAGCAGGTGAAGATCCAGGGTTTCCGGCCGGGCAAGGCCCCGCGCGAGATGTTGCTCGGCAAGATCAACCCGGATGACCTCACGGAGGAAACCATTCACCGCCTGCTGCCGGAAACGATGGAATCGCTCGTGAAGGAGCAGAAGATCCAGACGATCATCTCGCCCAAAGTGGCGTTGAAGAAGCGCGATCCGCTCACTCTCTCGATCATCTTCGTGGAGCGGCCGACGGTGACCATCAAAGGAATCGATAAGATCAAGATCGACAAAAAAACCCCGAAGGTCGAAGAGAAGGATGTCGATCACATGGCAGAATTCATCCTGCGCAAGCACGAGACCGCCACCGAAGTGGACCGTGGCGCGCAAGAAAAGGATCGCGTCACCATGGATTTTTGGGGCGCGGACAGCGAAGGGAAGGAAATCGCCCCGATCCGCACACAGGGCCACGCCGTCGTACTGGGGAGCCGCTCGCTCATCCCGGGCTTCGAAGAGGCGCTCCTGGGCGCAAAAAGGGGGGAAGAGATGACCTTCACGCTCACGTTCCCGAAGGACTATCACGCAAAGGAACTCTCGGAGAAACCCGTGACCTTTCATGTGACCGTCACCAAGGTGGAGGAAGTGAAAATCCCGGAACTGACTGATGCTTTCGTAAAAGAGCATCTGCACGTGGAATCTGCGGGAGCCTTCCGCAAGGAATTGCAGAGCTCGATGGTGGCACAGGAGGAACACCTGGATCACCAGCGGCGCGAACAGGAGCTCATGGCGGCCATCGGCAAGGCAACCGTGGTGAACCTGCCCAAAGAACTGATTGAGGAAGAGGAGCGGGGCATCCTCTCGGACATGGAAGAACAGCTGAAGCGTCAGGGAAAATCCCTGCAGGACTGGATGGAGATGACAAAGAAAAAACCGGAGGACGTGAAGAAGGAACTGGAGGAGCGCGCCAGAGAGCGGCTGACACTGCGCCTCGGTATCCGCGAGCTGATGGAAGTGAAGCAGATCACCATGAGCGATGATGAGATGCACCAAGCTGTGAGCGGACTTCTAAGCCCGCTCTCGGAAAAGGAACGTGCCGAAGTGGAGCCGACTTATGCCAAAGGCGAACAGGCCTACGACCAGCTGAAGTGGCAGAAAAGAGTTGAGAGACTTTTTTCAGAAATGCTCAAGTAAGCGAGAACCCGCACGTTCTTAATAAGAGCTGCCATGGTGAGCGTAGCCGAATCCATGGCAGAAGCGGGTGGAGAAGCTGTTTGAGACAATGCTTGTTTAACCGGCTTTATATCATGTGAAACGGTGTTATTGACTAACATGTTTCTTATATTATAAACATGTTATAATGGAATGCATGGAAAACGAAGAGCAATCAGAGAACATCTCTGAACACGATAAGAAAAGCGAATACTTCCGGTCATTGGCCTTCCGATTTTTGGCTGAGATGCGCCTTCTCTTTCGCGGCGGACAACTGAAGAAAAAGGAAGGATGGAGAAATGTTGTCGAGCACTGTGCCGTCCAGCTGGGTGCGGCGGAAGTGCTGGCGGACTGTCTGGGGCTTACTGCGGACGAGAAACAGAAATTGTGCACTGTGGCCGCCGTGCACGACTGGAAGAAACGCATAGAAGTCACCAGACGAAAAATGCAGTCTGTTACAGATCCGGAAAGACAAGCAGCCGTAGAATTAATGGAACACAACGCGCAGCCGTTCGCGGAACGTGTGAGTGCTGATGTAGACCTGATGAGCGCCACGGGACCGGAATTTCTGCATCGCGCTCTGGTTGAGAATAAGGCGGGCTTGCTGGAAAAACTGCAGTTCTACCTCGATGATATTTGCGGACCACGCGACGGACGTGCGGATATCGTGCCCATACGTGAACGCATTGCCGAAGTCGCCGCACGACGTCATGACCTGAATGAAGATACGTCTCTCACTGCACAACTGGGAGGCCGGTACTGGGATCGTGAATTGGAACTCGGGACAGCCGTTGAACGGGAGATTTGGCAGAAACTCAATGACCGCGGCTACGATATCGCCTCCCCGGAAATGATCCCGCAATTTCTTCGCGCAAAGCTCGCGGAACGCTTCGACAGTAGTCCTAAGTCCTAATCCCCAATATACCAATCCCTAATCCCTCCTCACACACATCTGTTACCTCCAACGTACTCCGATACGTCTTTCAGGATTCGCCTGCCGGTACATCTTGCATTTCTCCCGGTGCACCATCACCGTGCCGAGACGATTGATGACGCCGCCAATCTTGGCACGCGGTTCCGCCTCCGGCGAACAGCACTTGGCATAACGCGTGGGCATGGGAACACTCCCCTCCACAGCGATTTCATTGTCTTTACGCTGCCCGCCCGGCTGATCGCCGGATCGGACGGGCAATCTGCCTGTGCGCTTTTTGCGCTGCTCCTCCTCGACAACAATGCCGCGCAGCGCCTCAATCCGACGAAAGAAGGACGATGGTTTCTCTGCCCCCTGACCAATCTTCATAAGCAGATCTTCACGCTGTTGCACAGTCAGCACCTCGCCATCGCAGATCTTGAGGAGAGTCAAATCCGTATCGAGGGGCGAGCGGTGGTGCTTGCGCAATTCCTCATTGAGCATCTTCCGTCCACAATCCACGAAACGCGGACGATCCAGCGCGGCAAGGTAGCGCTTGAGCTTGGCGCGGGAGGACGCCATTTTGAGAAGCTGCATCCAGCGCGTGGAAGGATGGGGCGGCGATTGCTTCTGGATCTCGACCACATCGCCATTCTCGAGATTATACGAAAGCGGGACAATGGACCCGTTCACGCGCGCGGCACTGAAGGCAAGACCGAGATCCGTATGCACAGTGAAGGCGAAATCAAGCGGCGTGGCGCCTTCGGGCAATTCCACGATCTCACCTTTGGGCGTTAAGACGAAGATATGATCCGCGTAGGGATGGACTCTCGTGCCCGCTACAGACTCCTGCGAAAGCAGCATCTTCTTGAGCCGCGCGTTTTGCATAGCTTCGGCCGTCACGCCCTCCTTGTACGCCCAGTGGGCGGCAACGCCGTACTGCGATTCGCGATGCATGGCGTGTGTGCGAATCTGGACTTCCACGAAGGCATCGGGCGGCGCACCGGGCAACTGCAGAATGGTCGTGTGCAAGCTCTGGTAACCGTTCGGCTTGGGGAACGCGATGTAATCCTTGAAGCGATGCGGCACCGGCCGGCCGAGCTGGTGCAGGAGCCCAAGCACCTGGTAGCACTCCGCCTCGCTCTCGACGATGACACGCAGAGCGTACAGATCGAAGAGATCCCGAATATGCGTGATCGCTTTCTCCTGCATCTTGAGGAAGATCGAATAGATCTCCTTACTGCGCCACTCGATTTCGGCTTCCATGCCGCGGGCACGGAAAAACCCTCTCAGTTCCTCGGCAGCTTCGGGGAGGAAGTGCCCCTTCTCTTCATCGAACTGCCAGATCTGCTCCTTTATCCGTTCGGCATCGAGAGGGTACATCACCGGAAACGCATGATTCTCGAGCTCATGCTTGAGCGAGTAGATGCCGAGCCTAGCCGCGACGGGTGCGAAGAGTTGCAGGACATCCTGGCACACAGTTCTGCGCTCCTCCTGAGGAATTGCATCAAGCAAACGCAGAATGGCCGCACGGTCACAGAGCGTGATGAGCACCGTCCGCACGTCATCCGATACCGAGAGGAGCATGATGCGCAGATCCTCGATGCGACTGCGCCGTGCGCGCAGCGTCACGTGCGAGAGAAGGTGTACGTTGCTCACGAGCGAGCGCACGGTCGGACCGAACTCCTCCTGCAGGCGCGTGAGCGAGAGGGCGCCTTCATCCAACGCATGGTGCAGAAGTACGGCAATGATTGAGTCCTCATCGGGATGGAACGGAGCCAGTGCCCCAAGCGTTTCGAACGCGTGATCGAGAATGCGCACACCGGAGTGGTGCATCCTGTATCCGTAGAGATCCTGTGCCAGACTCAGCGCCCGCACGAGGCGCGGCTCATCGAGCTTAGGGGCTTTGCCATCGATGGCGAGCCGACTCAGGACGGCCGTGAGTTCTGCAGTAGTGGCAAGCTTCATCGGAGGACGTATTCTAGCACAGCAGAATAGAGAGGATAGCCCAATAGAGGCTTTATTCAAAGCATAAGGAGATATTGGCCACTCCTGCTTTTCCCCTGCCAAACAGGCACTGCGCAGAGAGATTCACTTGTCCTGCCCTCATGTAACTCAACCTCCACCCCTGACCCCTCCTCTTCTTTTTTCACAAACCTCTCCCCCTCACCCCCTCTCCCCGTTCATGGCCTGAGGGCCCCTCAGGGCCTCGAACGGCCGAGGAGAGGGGGGATGTTTGTGTTTGTGATTGTGGAATCTGTTTTTGGTGCGCCCCTTCCTCCTCCCTGCCCTCCGAAGCCTTGGCGAAGGAGGGGGGAGGAAGGGGCCAAAGGGATGGAGGTTTACACAAAAGAGGAAGGGGTCGGGGCCTGCCTGCCGGCAGGCAGGGTGACGCAGATGATCGGAATCTGGCTTTATTTTTCAAGAATAAGCGTCACCGGACCATCGTTGGTCAGTTGTACAGACATCATTGCGCCGAATTCGCCTCCCTCGACCTTGGCCACTTGGAGCTCTTGGAGTTTTTTCATGAAGTACTCATAGAGCATCTTTGCCTCCTCGGGACCGGCAGCTGCCGTGTAATCGGGCCGGTTGCCCTTTCGAGTATCCCCTGCAAGCGTGAACTGAGAAACGACCAACACCTCTCCGCCAATATCCAGAATCGATTGGTCGTTCACTTTGCCATTCGGATGGTCAAAGAGTCGCAGTTTCACAACCTTTTCTGCAAGCAGTTGGGCCTGCAGGGAAGTATCGCCGCGCATGACGCAGAAGAGAATGAGGTAGCCGCGACCGATCTGGCCGACAGTCTGATCATCGATGGAAACGGAGGCGGAAGAAACTCTCTGGAGAACGATGCGCATGGCAGGAGTGTAGCGTAAAGCGTTCTCCGTAGCCGGAATTCGCGAATCCCGGCTTCCGCTTTGCAGCCAGACTGATCATCACATCCGGGAAAGGAGTTCCAGCAGATACCGCCGCATGCCTTCGCTTGGCGTCGGTCCTTCTTCCGGCACTTTCGGCATGCCGCTGAATGCCCCGAATCCATGTTGAATTTTCTCAGGACGCCTGGCAGGACGGGGAACCAGCGCAATCGGAACGGTCACGGAATGGGGCACGTGCGCCTCGGCAACGTCAGTCACGATCCGCGATACAGATGGAGATCGCAGTGAACCGGAGACAACCAACCGGGGATCGCCTAATCCAAATCCCCTCCGGGAGAATGACTGTAAAGCTCCACCAGTCGCATTGGCCAGATCTCTCGCACCATAAACATCCGTCACGACCTGCACGGTCTGGCGCGACCTGTCTTGTGTGACGATCTCTGCGCCGTAGACTCCCACATTGTTGGAAACGATCCCGGCTCTCAGTGCACCGAGCTTTGACGCGTCGCGCATACGGAGAACGGCAATCATCTCGAATGACCTCGAGCCCGGCGGGTGAGGATGGCAACTGAGCTGCACAATTTCGACTTTCTTCCCCTCCGTTTCCAGCTGGCGAACGACATCCAGCTGCGGACCAACTTGTTCGTCCCCGATGATGCGCAGCACGTACTCCTCGATACGTTGTGCAGATCTATTGCCGTCCGTTCCCTCCGCCAAATCATCGACCTCGGGACGGGAGACAAGACTCTCATAGACAGGATTGACACGAACACGGCTCCCCAAGCCCCTTTCTGCATGCAAAAATTCCAGAATCCTCTCGATTGCGGCCAGATCAGCCGTAAGTTGCAGCCTCACCTCACCCCCTTTCTCCACCTTCATCGAGCCACCCAAGCTCGTCATGATGTATTTCAGGAACGCAGCCTGCTCGTGATGACAGTTGAGGAGCAGGCGCAGGTGCTGTCGCGCGGATGCCTCCATGCTCCGAACCGCGTCGACACCCTGCCTCTTACTCAAGATATCTTCGGGTTTTCTGAACCATGGCTGCCTCTCCGATAGCAGCGATGGCGGGAGAACCAGAGCCACTTTTTTGCCACTATCCGGAGACGGTATGATCGTGAACTCCTCGAAACGATATCCATTCCCTCGCACCGCCCCGAGCACATCGGCTACGCTACTGTCGTGCAGCGTCACCTCAAGAACATCCGATGATGCTTCCCCTTTCGGCATGAAAATATTCTGTAAGGTTTAGTGCATTCCGTCTAATATTTACGCTTCGCATATATTGACATATTTTCATTTGATTGCTTACCGAGCAATATAAATTCGTGCAGAATTATTGACTCTCGGCTATTTCTCTCTATTATTTGGTTTCGACCGAAGACCGAGGGCACAAGGCCGCAGGCCGAAATAAGCCCCTCCGAGGCATACAGCATCGGCCACCCGGTTCCGACTTGGTGCTTCGTGCCGTGTGCCTCGCTGGTCTCCCGGTCAAACGGGAGATTTTTTTAAGCCATCGTCGTCCCAATCCCTAATTCCCAATCCCTATTCCCTATCATGCCCGTCACCCGCGCACAGAAAGAGGCACAGCTCGCAACGCTCACAGAGAAAATGAACAAAGCACAGTCGCTGATGTTCGCTCAGTACATCGGGCTCAAAGTGAGCGAAGTCGGCGAACTCCGCCAGAAGCTTCGTGAAGCCAATGCCGAAATGAAAGTGGCCAAGAAGACGCTCATGCGCCTCGCCACCAAGGCAAGCAACCTCCCCGAGATCTCCGAGAAGAATCTGACGGGGCCGGTCGCCTGCATCTTCAGTTTCGCCGATCCCCTCTCGGGCGCGCAGGTCGCTTTCAAGTTCGCCAAGGATCATGCCCAGGTGAAGATCATCGGCGGCATCTACGACGGCAAACTCCTCACAAAAGAAGAGGCCATCGAAATGGCCAAGATGCCGGGCAGGGAACAACTGCTCGCGATGTTCGCTTCGATGCTGCAATCTCCATTGGTTTCCTTTGCCAGCATCTGCTCCTCTCCGCTCACCGGTATGGCCCGGGGTCTCTCGGAGCTGGCCAAAAAGAATACTGCTTCTGCTCCTTCCCCTTCACCCGAAACTCCCCAATCCTAAGTCCGATTCCCGATTCCCTAGTTCCCTACTTCCCTCCCCCCTATTATCATGGCAGACGTCGCAGACGCACCGGTCCTCTCCGCAGGAGAGAAAGCGGTCATTGACGCCGTTGAGAAGCTGAATGTTGTGCAGCTTAATAACGTCGTGAAGTACATGGAAAAAGTGTACGGCATTTCCGCCGCCGCCCCCGTGGCCGTGGCAGCCGCTCCCGCAGCAGGGGGTGGTGAAGCCGCCGAGGAGAAATCCTCGTTCAACGTGGAGCTCACCGATTCCGGCGCGCAAAAGATCGCCGTGATCAAGGTGGTCCGCGAGATCACGGGACTGGGTCTGGGCGAGGCCAAGGCCGCCGTGGACAGCGCACCCAAGGTGCTCAAGGAGGGAGTCGCCAAGAAAGATGCCGACGAGATGAAGAAGAAACTCGAGGCAGCCGGCGCCAAGGTCACGTTGAAGTAAATTCGTCTTTCAATCGGCAGCCGTGGTTCATGAACCACGGCTGTTTGTTTGATACACCCGGTCGAACCGCGCTTCTCTGTTACGGTTTCGTGATGCGGAGAATCTTTGTCTTGGGCATCGTTTTTCTCTAGACTGTCTCCGATGTCCTTCCAAGTTCGTCGCGTCACCGAGGCGCGCAAGAAACATCGTTTTCCGTGGGCGAAGCTGCCGCTCATCATCGGTATTCTGCGGCCGCTCACGGGATGGTACCGAAGTTGGAAAATGCGCAAAGAGGAAGAAGCACGCTCCTCACGCCGCACGCTGCTGCTCAAGCGCTTCCTGCTCGTGCTCATCGCCGTCCTCTGCGCGTTTCTGCTCTTTGCCGGAACGGTGAAAGCGCTCGTGAGCTTGCACATCATTTCCATGCGCTCTTTGGTCTCGCTCACGGGAACGGAACTGCCGAAGGATGAGCAGGGCTTCACGAATATCCTCCTGCTCGGCCAGGGGGATGCCGGCCACGACGGCAAAGACCTGACGGATACGATCATGGTGGCAAGTTTCGACCCTGCGAACACCAAGAGCATCGTCCTGCTCTCGCTCCCCCGCGATCTGTACTTCCTCAAGAGCGAAAAGATGGGCAAGGGCCGCATCAACAGTCTGTACCGCGACTACAAAATCCTGCTGAAGCGTCAGGGCAAGGACGATCGCGAAGCCTCTCTGGAAGCGATGAAAGAGCTCGGCGCCACAATCGGGGCACACCTCAACCTTCCAATCCACCACGTGATCAAGGCGAACTTCACCGGGTTTGAGCAGGCCGTGGATGCGATCGGCGGTATCGACGTCATCGTACCCGAGGCTATCAATGACACGGAGTACCCTGACGAAAATTACGGATACGAGCCATTCGAAATTCCCGCCGGACCCGCGCGCCTCGACGGAAAAACCGCCCTCAAGTACGCGCGCAGCCGGCACACCTCAAGCGACTTCGACCGTTCCGCACGCCAGCAGCAGATCATCGTTGCCATCGGGGAAAAAGTGAAGAAGGAAGGCCTCTACAAGGATCCTACAACCGTCACGGATCTGCTGAAGGTCTTCTCGGACAACGTCCTCATGACGATGACCGTGCGCGAACTCATCTCTCTGGCCGGTCTTACGGAGGATATGACTCCCGATCATCTCATCACCATGCAGCTCAATGACCGCAATGGCCTCTTCGACAGTATCGTGGAACCGGGCGGTTTCCTCTACACCCCGCCACGCGACCAATTTGATGGAGCATCGATCCTGCTCCCCGTTTCCATTCCGGAATTCCCGGTGACGTGGAAACAGGTAGAGACGCTCAGTTCGCTCCTCTTCCGCCAACGTGCGATCTTCCTCGCACATCCGAAAATCGCCGTCTTGAACGCGGGCGCGAAGAGTGGTCTGGCACGCAAGCTCGGCAACGAATTGATCCGGTATGGCTATGACGTCGAGAGAATCGAAAATATGGATGTGCCGAAAGCGGATCTGGAAGCCGCCAACATGGGAAGCTACGTCTACGCCAAGAATCCGGAGGATGCCATGGCGAAGAACTTCTTCTCGGATCTTCTTCATTTCCCCATCGTGACGAATCCCGTTCCGTTCATCCCCGAAGGGCAGATGGAACAGATCGTGATCGTGCTCGACGACTATGCATTCCAGCCCCTCCAGGACCTCCTGACCACCCCATGAATCCGCGCGAGATCATCGCACAAGCCTGGGCGATTACTCTCAAGGAGCGCCAACTCCGTAGGTGGGGGTTCGCCTCGTCACTCCTGGAAACATTGCTCAACACCAAACTCCTTGTCTATCAGACCTGGTTTCTGATCAGTTACCTGCAGGGCGACCCCATCGGCTTTTTCGCCGACGTGGAGTTGCTGAGTGAGTATCTCTCATTCGGGTGGGTGGTCGCCATCGTCACATTCTTCCTCATCCTGATCTTCATCGAATGGATCTTCCCCCATTTTGCCAAAGGCGCAATCATCGGCCTCGCGGCAAAATCCTACAAAAAGGAAGAGGTGAAGGGCGGCCTGGTGCTTTCCGTATACAACTTCTTTCCGCTCTTCGCGATCCATGAATTCTTCTTCCTCAGCAGCATTTCGATGGTCATTACCTTAAGTTCGCTCTTGCTCCGTTATAGTCCGGAGATTGCTCTTTTCGGTATTTTCCTTTTGGTTCTCCTCTTCATCGGCACCAATGTCCTTCGTTTCTTCTTCATCATGTCAGAGGAAGGCGTGGTCATTCGTAAACTCGGCATCGGGCAGGCAATGCGAGCGAGCTTCAAACTTGTTATCAGTTATCTGGGACACGTGGTCTTCCTGCTTATTTTGGGCTTCCTCATCAGTCTCCGAATCTTCCTGAATGTCATCATGATCTTCCTCATCCCTGGCATCATCATTGGAATCGTCTTCCTCTTCTCGAGTTTTCTCCCGATAGGCATTGCCATCGGCATCGGCACCGTGATCGGCCTGATCATTTTGGGATTCGCCAGCTACCTCTTCGCCTATATCGAAGTCTTTCGCCAGAACGTGTGGACGATCACGTACCTGGAATTGAGCAAATTGAAGGAATTGGATGTGATCGAAGGATAAAGAAATTAAGGAAATAAAAGAATGAAAAGAAATAGAGGATCGGCTGCAGAAGAGGCATGAAAAGAAAATTCCTTTATTTCTTCTATTTCCTTTCCGTCCTTTTCCTCCCCATCCTCTGTTTCTTCGGTCTCCTCAAAAACGGTACACTCCTTCCATGTCTACCGGATCAGGAAACCTTCGAGCTAATCTCTGGAAACTCTACGTCCTGAGCGCCACTGCGACGTTCGGCTTCGCGCTGCCCATCCTGCTTCCCTTCCAGCAGAAATACGGCCTCACGCTTCAGCAGGCATTTCTGCTGCAATCGATCTACTCGATCGTCCTGGTCGTGCTGGAGGTGCCCTCCGGCTACGCCGCAGACCGCTGGGGCAGAAGGAATACGCTCCTGCTCGGCTCCTTCGCACTCTTTCTCGGTATGCTCACCTACGCCGTCATGTCGGGATTCTGGGGGTTTCTCGTCGCCGAAGTGTTGTTGGCCATTGGATCGAGCTTCCACTCGGGAACGACGGAAGCACTGACCTACGACTCGCTCTCGGCGCTTGGTGAAGAGAAACGCTACCTCAAAGTGAACGGGCTGCAGGGATTCTTCGCACTGGGAAGCAAGACTTTGACCTCTCTCCTTGTCGGATTCCTGGCTGTCGTAAGCTTACGGCTCCCCTTCTGGGCGGACGTCACACTCTTCGGCTTCAGTACCCTGATCTCCTTCACGCTGGTGGAACCGAACCGCATGATCATGAAAGAAACACAACATCTCAAAGCCATGGGCAGAATCTTCACACACGCCCTCATCCACCACAAAATTCTTCGGGGTCTGATCGTCCTCTTCACGGTCATCGCCGCAATCGACTTGCAGCTGTTCTGGTTTTTGCAGAGCTACCAGCTGGAGATCGGTCTGCCACTGACCTCCTTCGGCATTACGAACGCCGCCATGTGCCTGCTGGGCGCGCTCGCCTATAAAGAAGCCCACCGACTGGGCAAGAAAGCGGAAAGCCTCTCAAGCCTCTTTATCATCGCCTTCGTCCTGCTCCTCACCTGCTTCGGTTTGGGCGCCGTTTCGGCCATGTGGGGACTCGCGTTCTTCATCATCGAAGGCATGGCCTTCGGCTTCTTCGACCCGATCACGAGCAACCTGATGAACCGTCATATCACCTCCGACATCCGCGCAACGGTCCTCTCGATCCGCTCCTTCGCCGCCCGCCTCCTCTTTGCACTCCTGACACCCTTTCTTGGATACATGGCCGATGCCTTTTCACTCTCCTTCGCGCTGCTGCTCACCGGATGCATCGGCATTGCGGCACTGGCGGTTACGTTTGTGATAACAAGAAAAGTCCGCGCTTAGGGATACTCCGCCAGCAGAAACTCCCCGATCACCGTAAATCCCAGCTTCGCATAAAGGGCATGTGCGGCCAGATTCTTCTTTTCTGTGAAAAGTAAAACAGCCTCTCTTCCTTCTGCAAAACAGCGCTGACAGAGCGCACTCATGCACCCCGCCGCGAAGCCGCGTCGGCGAAATCGCGCATCGGTGATGACCCCGACCGCCTGCGTGAAGCGGCGCGAACGCACCCCCGCCGTCGCCGTGGCGGCGATATGTCCGTCCTCCTCAACGACGAGCGCTCCTTCAAGCATGATCTTCTCACGTTCCCGTTCAGTAATAGGAACGGTGCTGGTCCTATCGTGGAGTTCCCGCTGCAGGAGGACGAGCGCATCGCGATCTTCCTCGCGTGCGGGTCGCGCAGTTGATTCCTGCGGACGGAATGCCTGCCGTGTCAGCTCCAAAAAAATCGAAGAATGTTCCCGAAGAGGAATGAATCCCCTGTGACGCAGCTGTCGGACGACCAGAGAAGCACGCGGCTGAACCATAGGCACGGATTCGATGTGTACTTTCGCGGCAAGCGCCGCATCCACGACAGAAGGAATATTCGCTTCATTGCCCGCAGCCACGAACGAACCGAAGCGCCCGAAACACGCGCTCACAGCCTGCAAATCGTCCCCCCGGAATGCGCCGAAGAAACGGTTCTCCGAAAACGCCGCAGAAGATTCCAGATTTCCAATCAGAAACAGGTTCTCCCGCTCTCTTTGGTACGCAAGATCGAGAATTGCCTGCCGGTCGGTTTCGTGGAGCTCACGGATCATAAGGAAATAGTAGCAGCAGAAACATAGGAGAAAACACACAGAAACAGTACACAACAACGGGAGGGGCGCGCCGCGGGGGGTGAAGGGGAAGGCACCATATCGCCCATCCCGCAGGGTGGGCGCGGCCGACGAGGCGACTCCGAATCCTTGGAGGAGTCGCCGAGGAGGCGTGGTGCCGGGCGGAGCGGGCGTCGGCGCGCCAGTCTTTTGGCTCCACCTTTGTGACGACAAAGGTGGAAAAAGATAAGCATTCAAAGAATGGGACAGATTCCCATGCACTCGTCCACTTGATTGGATACGATCGTACACCTATGATGGTGGACGGTTGTCCCCCCACTCTTCATGACGCTCACTCCTCATCAACGCACCGTGCTCAACTACATCCGCGAATTTCAGACGAAGCGCGGATACTCCCCCTCTCTTGCCGATCTCGCACTCGCGTTCGGCGTGCGCAGCAAGAACGCCATCGCCAAAGTGGTGAATGCACTCCTGCGTGAGAAGCAACTGGAGAAGGATCCCAAAGGCCGCATCAAGATTTTGGAAATGCCGGAGACCTTCGAGCGCCCGCAGCCCATGGTCCTGCCGCTCTTCGGTCCCATCGCGGCCGGTTTCGCCACAGCGGCGGAGGAACAGGCGGAGGAACAGATCACTGTAGAGGATTTTCTCGTCCGTGACCGCGCCAAGACTTTCCTGCTCCGCGTCAAAGGCGACAGTATGATCAATGTCGGCATTCAGGAGGGTGATATCGTGATCGTGGAGCGCGGCAGGGAACCGAAAGTGAACGATATCGTCGTAGGCATCCTCGATGGGGAATTCACCTTAAAACGTCTCAAGAAAAATAAGGGGAAGTTCTACCTGCAGGCGGAGAATACCGCTTATCCGGACATGTACGCCGTGGAGGATCTGCAGACGGCAGGCGTTGTGCGCGGCGTGATGAGAAAGTATTAAGCAGCAGCCCTCCGCGGCTGCGGCGGCCTAGGCCAATGCTTTCAACCGTTCCTCAATCTTCGCCAGTTTCGCCTCGGCATCGGCAAGCTTCTGCTTCTCCGTTTCGATGACTTCGGGCTTGGCACGCGCCATGAACTGCTCGTTTGAAAGCTTGGCTTGTACACCCGCAAGAAACTTCTGCAGTTGAGTACGCTCCGATTCCAGATTTTGTTTTACCTTAGACAAATCCACAATCCCCTCAAGCAGAAGATGTACATCCGCATTATGGAGAAACATACTCACCATACCCTGCTTGTGTGCCGGCGGCTTGGAGACAATCACGAGTTCACTTACATACGCCAGACGCAAAACGTCAGCTTGATGCTTTACTAGAAACTCGTCAGATTTTGCTGCATGCACAATAGCAGGAATCTTAGCCTCCGGAGCAATGTCGTACTCCGCACGCAGACTTCGAATCGCCGAAATCACATCGATGAGCAGCTGCAATTGTTCTTCTGCTTCACGATCCACAAGTTTCTTCTCCACTGTCGGCCACGGTTCCCGGATGAGCAGGCCGCTGCCTTTCGGCGCGATGGAGGCCCAGATTTCCTCCGTCACGAAGGGGCAGTAGGGATGCAGAAGGTGGACGATTGTTCTAAGCGCATGCACGAGCACAGCGGGGTTACTCTCGCCCTTCGAGAACTCCAGATACCAGTCGCAGAAATAGTCCCAGACGAAGCTGTAGACCCGCTCTCCCGCCTCGCTCAGGCGATAGTTCTTGAGTCCCTCCGTCACATCCGCGATCAGGCACTGCAATTGGGATAGTAAGGCTCGATCAGCAACCGAATAATTTTGCATTTTACATTCTACATTCTGCATTCCGATCCCGGATGGATCGGTCCCTGCCTTCTCACACTGCATGAGCACGAACCTAGACGCGTTCCAGAGTTTGTTGATGAAATTACGATACCCGGCGATCTTCTCATCGTAGAGCCTGAAATCATTGCCAGGACTCTGCCCGACAATCATCGAGAGTCTAAGCGCATCCGCTCCGTACTTCGGAATGATTTCCAGAGGATCGATGGTGGTTGCCGGATCGGACTTGCTCATCTTTTTGCCGTCGCGCGTGCGCACGAGCCCATGCAGGTACACGTGCTTGAACGGAATCTGCCCCGTGGCGTACGTGGTCATCAGGATCATGCGCGCCACCCAGAAGAACAGGATGTCGTACCCCGTCTCCATGACGGTCGTGGGATGGAATTTCTGGAAATCGGGGCTGCGGTAGAGCAGATCCTGGAGCGACAGGGACTTGTCCTGAGCGAGCGAAGGATCAATGAGTGTCGACCACGTCCACAGCCCCGAAGAAAACCATGTATCGAGGGTATCGGAATCTTGTTCCAAATCGTTCTTTTCCCCGCAATTTTGGCATTTCTTGAGTTCTGGAATACCCACATAATCTGGGATGGGGTGTTTTAAGAAAACACCTTTTTCAGTGGCATCAGTAGCTTGAAAAATTTTGTTACATTTTTTGCAATACCAAGCAGGCACGCGATGACCCCACCATATTTGTCGAGAGACGCACCAATCTTTCAAATTATCAATCCAGTGAAAATACGTTTTCTCGAAGCGTTCCGGAATAATCGCAATGTCCTTATTGCGTACGACATCCTGCATCACTTCCTTGAGGCTCTTGTTCTCACCCTTCCACTTCACCACCCTCTTGTTCACGTCGATGAACCACTGCAACTTGGGAAGCGGCTCCACGGCTTGCTTTGACCGATATGAAATGGCAAGCGGCTGCATATACTTCTCTTCCCGAAGAAGGCGGCCTGTTGCTCGCAGCCCCTCCACGAAGGCTTCCCGGCATTCCTGAATCGTCATGCCTCCGTAGCCCTCGATGGCATGGAATATTTTCCCATCTTCTCCAATAACCGTCGTGGGGTTATCCGGCATTTCTTTTTTGTGGCGCTGCCAGATGTCAAAGTCGATATGACTGTGGAGTGGAGTAACTCCCAGAGCGCCCGTCCCGAAAGACGGATCAACGGTGTGATCGGCAATCACAGCGATACGAATCGTTCTCCCCCGCGGCCATTGCACTTCAAAAGTTCTTCCAACGAGCCGCTTATACCGTTCATCATCAGAATGAACTGCGATCGCCGTATCACCCAATTTCGTTTCTGGCCGACTGGTTGAAACATAGAGCGGTTCCCCTCCGGTCTGCTCCGCAGAAAGATATTCGAACGTGTAGAAGACAGCTTCACGTTCTGTATGCTCAATCTCGTCGTCGGAAATCGTGGTCTGCAAAGCAGTATCCCAATTTACTACACGGAATCCTCGGTAAATAAGCTCGTCCTCGTACATCTTCTTAAAGACCTCGTTCACGCACCGGTTGAGCGAAGCATCCAGCGTGTAGCGCTCGCGGCTCCAGTCGCAGCTGCTACCCATTTTACGGACCTGCGAGCGGATGGTCCCGCGGCTGACGTCAACAAATTCCGCGATCTTGGCCACCAGTTTTTCGCGTCCGTAGTGTGCGCGGGGATCTAAAATCTTCTCCTCCTTCTGAATTTTCTTGATGACCACACTCTCGGTCGCGATGGCCGCATGGTCGGTGCCGGGCAGCCACAGCGCCTCTTTGCCCTGCATGCGCGCAAAGCGCGTGAAGATATCCTCCAGCGCCAGCATCACGGCATGGCCCAAATGAAGCTGTCCTGTGGCATTTGGCGGCGGCATGCTGATCACGAAAGGCTCTTTTTTACTCCTGGCATCGGCTTTAAAAGCCCCGCTTTCCTCCCATAGGGCGTAGATTTTGTTCTCACAGGCCTTTGGATCGTACGCCTTGGGTAACATGGAATGCGCAGAGTGTACTACAAGAAGAGAAACTCCATTGACAAAGTCACTGCCTGAATCCTATAACTTCAATCAGCAGGATCCTCGTGATCCAGCTTCTCGTTTCGTTCTTTGGGAGCTCAGAACAGGTCTGGCTCCCGGTCACTACCGTTTCTCTTGTGTTCTGCCCTCACAGGCAGAACAGAATAGGAGTTCTCTATGACGCGTCTCGATTTGAAGATTGCCATGGCCCGAAGATGGGCGAAAAAGGTTGCCAAGAAGAACGGCGAATACGCGGCCGGCTTGCGGCTCTAACCCCGCGCGACTAAGCGGAGAAGAGCTCCGAATGTGACAACGACGAGAATGGTGGCACCGTGTCACCAAGGGGACTTCTCCGGAAGTCCCCAGTTTTTGTGAAGCTCTGCCTGCAGAGCAGGCAGCTTCGGGAAAGCCCCTGGAAGGGGCTTGTTTGCTTTTCCAACACCTCACATTCTCCCCGATGTATTTGTACAAACCTCTCCTCCCTTCCCCCTCTCCCGGGGAGAGGGGGTGTTTTTTGAAGAAAAATATTCCCCCTTTCTCCGCGGGAGAAAGGGGGGGCGGAGGGATAGAGGTTTGCGTAAAAAAGCAGGCAATCAGAAACGCCGGAACGGTAGAACCTATTGAAGTCGCTCCCGCAGAGCGGGAGGCTTATCCGACACTAGTTAGATTGCTCACAATGCGCCAACCATGACGAAAGGCAGGCACGTGAAGCCCTGCAAACACATGTTGGCGGTATTTGACGCGAGGATCATGTGCGACGCATGACCGGCAGAAAAAAAGGGCAATACTTGACCAAACGAAATAGATGTTTAAAGTGCGCGAGTCCAGTACGATCTAACTCTTGGTTGTTCCCGTTCAAGGAGGCAATCATGCCACCGGTCACGATTGGGTGCTGAGGGTCTCACCCAATGCACCCGAACCGCCGTCGGTCTCTGTCGGATTTTTCTGGTCATGGGGGTGCGATGAGCTAATAACTCGCGCACCTCCTACTTTTTGTCTCAATGAAGCAGAAATTCGTTGACAGAGAAAAGTGGACAGATGAAACTGAATTCAGTTGTTGTTCCTGCGGACAGCCGTTGATCCTGTAGTCAGCGAACCTCTGTCCGCCTCATGAGCACACCAATGCACTCTGTGCAAAGGAGCGTCCCATGAAGAGTCTCTGTACCGCGGCCGCATCGCGCGCCAGCCCCAAGACGATCAAGAACTGGGCGAATAGCGCGAAGCGAACCGCCAAGAAGCAGGCGAGAAGCCGGTGAAGCAGTGCCGAACCGTCCCGGCCATTCCGGCCAGGGAAAGAGGAGCCCCGCTCCTCATGCGTCTCTGAAGCGCACCATAGAACAGCCTAGAAGGTCTGTGGTCCGCGCTACTGACAACGCAATGCCGGTTACCGGCAAAGCGTGACAACAACGAGAAGGATCTTGCTCTAGGCGGCAAGATCCATTTTTATGAGGAAACATCTATCTTGGTTTGCCTTTCGCGAAACAAAAAAATGACCGTCCTGATAGAGGAGCGGTCATTCGAAGGTGGAAAGAACAATGATTTCGTTTCGGCGAAGCTCCATAAGGAGCGAAGACGAATCGAAAGCGGGAAATTTATACAGAAACGGAAAAGGGAACGCAAGTGAAATGCTCGAAACTCACGCTATCTACAACACTCAGAGCCTTTTTACAGTATTCAATATGCAGGGGCAGTCCGACATGAAACCCCGCACCCGACCCCGAGAATGCGGGGGAGTGGTGCGTGGGAAAAAATGTGCAAAAGGGAATCCGAGAGGTCAAAATTGTGGTACACTGTGTCTCTCATGTTCCTCCGCGCTCGCACGCTATCGGCAGAGAGAAGGCTGCTTTGGAAAGGAGACCTTGGGCAATTCGCCAAGGATTTGAATGAATTTCACATCCGCACCGATGATCCGATTACGATGGCAGGATCAGTCTTGATGGCCCCCGCGGTCGCAATCACCAAGGTGGGGAATGCCATTGCAGGGGAATTCAGCCCCCGCCCCGCAGATCCATTGGGAGAGGGAATCCTCAAATACACCACTCGCGATGTGAAGTCGCTGATCGGCAATACGGCCGGCGCAGTCGGAAACCTGCTCACATTGCACCCTCTGCGCGCGGCGGGGAACGTTCTGAAAGGAGGATTGGATGCGCTGGATATCGTTGCGGTGGATCCTGCACTCGATATCGGATCGGGCATCGTGGGACACACGAGGCGAAAAGTCTCTTCTGCACTCATGCTCGCCGCTTAACCACTCAACTCATGCACCCTCTCAGTGAAGCACCTGTAACAGCTGAAATAGGTTTCAACTGGCATACGGCTGCCGTGGTCGGCGTCGCTGCGGTTGCCGCAGTGATCGGCTGGAAGATATTCAAGAGCATGACAGGACAGTCGTGATACGATGCACATGCAATGCCCACCTACGATTTCCGCTGCCCGAAGTGTTCCCACCATTTTGAGGTGTTTCTCCCTTTCGGGAGCAAAGTGCGCCCGCCTTGCCCGCAGTGCAGGCACGCGAAGACGGAGAAACTGATCTCATCACCGGCAATTCATTTCAAAGGTACGGGATTCTTTAAGACCGACAGTCGCAAACCGAATAAGGAAAAGGAATCGAAAAAGCCTCTACAGGACACACCGAAACCCACGACCCCTTCAAAACCTGAGCAGCCCGCACCAAGGAATATGCCTTGCGAACAATCCGAAAAATAAACAACAAAAAGAGGGCAGGTTTCCCTACCCCCTAATCCTAATCCTAACCCTATCGTCTGGGCGGCCCCCGTCTGTCCCCTCCTCCAAATCCCCCGCGGCGCGGTCCGCCGCCGAAGCTGCGAGAAGGAGCGGCACTGAAGCCCTCGGGCGGCGCGGTCATCTGCTTTAAGGACATGCGCGTCTTGCCTTCGACGGCATCGTACTCCACGCATTTCGCCTTCACCTCGTCGCCCATCTTCAGGATATCCTCCACCTTCTCGGTGCGCTGCCACTGAAGCTCGGAAATATGAATCATGGCATCCTTGCCGCGCAGGAATTCCACGATGGCTCCCACGCCGTCGATGATGCGCACGACTTTGCAGTCGTAAACCTTGCCCACTTCGGGCTTGGCCACGATCCCCTGGATCCACTCTTTGGCCTTCTGCATCGCATCGCCGTTGAGCGCGGTGACGAAGATGAGGCCGCTGTCCTCGATATCGATCTCGACCCCAAGCTCGCCCGTGATTTTCTGAATCATCTCTCCGCCCTTGCCGATGACGAGGCGGATATCCTCCGGATTGATCTGGATCACCTCGATGCGCGGCGCATGCGGCGAAAGCTCCTTGCGAGGCTCGGCAATGGCAGTCGTCATGACCTTCATGATCTCCAGCCGTCCTTCGCGGGAACGCGCAATGGCCTCTTCGAACACGCTGTCGGGCAGGCCCTTGATCTTGATATCCATCTGGATCGCGGTGATGCCCTTTTCGGTGCCGCCGACTTTGAAGTCCATATCGCCGCCGAAGTCCTCTTCGTCCTGCAGATCCGACAGAATCACGTACTTCCCTTTTTCTTCATCGGAAATGAGCCCGAGCGCGATACCGGCCACGGGAGCCGCAATCGGCACGCCCGCCGCCATGAGTGCGAGGGTCGAGCCGCACGTGGCCGCCATGGAGGACGAACCGTTCGATTCCAGGATCTCGGTGACCGTGCGGATGGTGTAGGGAAAGTTCTCCTCAGTCGGGAGCACCGGCTCGATCGCGCGCTGGGCAAGATTGCCGTGGCCGATCTCGCGGTTGCCCACCATCAGGCGGTTCGAAGTCTCGCCCACCGAGAACGGCGGGAAGTTGTAATGGTGCATGTAGCGCATCTTGCGCTCGCCCTCCATGCCCTCGACGATCTGCTTGTCGCCGGGCGCGCCCAGCGTGGTCGTGGTCAGCCCCTGCGTTTCGCCGCGCTGGAAGAGCGCGGACCCGTGCACGAAATTCGGCAGCGGATCCAAGGTGACGGTGATCGGACGGATTTCGTTCACCTTGCGGCTGCTCATGCGGATCCCCTCTTCGAGGATCAGGCGGCGCACTTCGGCCTTGATGATCTTATCCATGATTTCGGACGCATGCGCGTAGAGCTCGATCAGCTCTTCTTTCTCGCCCGCGGGACCGAATTTCTCTTGGAGCTTCTCGGCGGCGCCTTCCATCAGCTTCGTGAAAATCGCGCGGCGATCGAGCTTCTTCAAAGGATCCTTGATCGCTTTGGTGATGACGGACAGCGCCGATTGCTTGAGAAGCGTATAGGCTTCTTTGTGCTCGTACGGCGGCGCAACTTCGAACTTCTTCTTGCCCTCCTTCTTCTCAAGATCCGCAAAGAATGCGGCGATCTTCTGCGCCCACTTTTTGCCGAACTGGATGGCCTTGAGAATCTCGGCCTCGGGCACCTGATTGGCCCCCGCTTCGATCATCACCACGCGCTCCGTTGTTGCCGTGACGAACATATCGAGATCGCTCTTGGTTCGGGCCTCGCGGGTGGGATTGAGCACCAACTCCCCGCCGATGAGTCCCACGCGAACGGTGCCGAGCGGACCTGCTGCCGGGCAATCGGAGAGCGCCACGGCCAGGTTGGCCGCGTTCGCCGCCGCGATGTCGTACTCCTGCTCGTTGTCATACGAGAGCACCGTGCAGAACACCTGGATATCGTTCCTCATGTGCTTCGGAAGCATGGGACGAAGCCCACGATCGACGACTCTGCCGAGCAGAACGAACTGATCGGCCGGGCGGCCTTCGCGCTTGCGGAAGCGGCTGCCGCCGATACGCCCGCCGGCGTAGTACTTCTCCTGGAACACGACCTGCAGCGGCAGGAAGTCGACGCCCACGCGGGGTTTGGCACTCACGGTGACGTTGCCCATGGCAACGGTTCCGCCCATCTGGCAGAGCACAGTAGCATTGGCCTGCGTGCCGATGAGGCCGGTTTTAAACTTCATCTCGGCATCGCCGAGCATCAGACTGAATTCCTTCTGCTGAGCGGCAGAGGAAGAGCGGGAGAGTATGGACATACGAGAAAGGGGGAAAGAGAGAACAACTCTCCTTCCAACAAGCTCAGATCCGCTGTGTGTATGGATTCACGCGGCTACGCACTGATACAATGCAGAGCTGTGTAAACCCAACACAGAGGCCGAAGGCCGCGTGGCGGCTCCGGTTCCGCTTTACGCGGAGGAAGAGGACCTGCGGAAGGAAAGAGCAGACAAAAGTATACCATCCTCTCCTCCGAAAAACAGTAAAAAAGCCCCGCACTTTTGCTGCGCAAGAGTGCGGGGCAGGGCTGCAGATCACTTCACCAGTTTCTCCCTCGTCCATGGATCGAAGACCCAATGTGCAAGATAATGCTCTCCTTCCTTATGTTTCGCCCCGTCACCGATACGAGGCAATTTCTCCTTCCCCTTTAATAGATGGGCATCGTAGATAACTTCGCCACCTGTGACAATGTCCCCTGTCCACTGATTCCACTCTCCATAAGTTGGGCGACGAATGCATGGAGTTTTCCGAAATCGGATGTGCAAAGTTTTGATCTCATCGCCAGTAACGGGGTGGTAGAACATCGACTTTCCACGATTCATGTCACTCACCTGAAAGTCCTTTGGCAATCGATGTTCAGAAATACTTACAGCTTCCTTGAGTTTGAATAAAAACACATCTCGTGGAGAACGAGACGTCATGTACGGCTGCATATCCAACAAAGCACGTACAAACTCCAGGAACGCCGACGGAGTTGTCTGAAACATTTTTCGTACTCCATTCACTCTCACCTTAATACTCTCGTCAGACACAGTAGCAATGAACTTATTGGCATTGAACATAACAAGCACTCCTTCCTGCTATTTGAATACTGATCGACAACCCATACCCCGGAAGACACACTCCTCCGAGGGAAAATGCCTACTCCAAACCTATGTTTTTAAAGATCTGCAGCCGACTCGCGCACATGCGTAAGCCATTCCGCGGAAGCGGAACGCGCTGTAGACTCAACAGAATCTTCAAGGCGCTCCGCTCTCATAAAGAGCGGCACCAGCTTCTCTTGTGCGAAGGACCATAGATCTCTCTACATGCCACTTCGGCAAGAAGGTGCGAATAATCTCGGTTGCGCATGACGCCGCACTGAAGCCCGCTCAATTCGATCACCGTTCGATAGAACGTGATAATCGCGAATGGTCCCATGCCGCCGAGAATGCTGGCAGTTTTCATGATTGAGCGAGAAGCCGCGTGAGCGACTCACCGAGAATCTGAAACCCATTCTTTGTCAGTACGGACTCCGGGTGGAACTGAAAACTTGCGAATTGATCGTTTCGCAGCGCATGAACGCGCTTGGAACCCTTGTCGTAGGACATCCGGACTCCGGGAATCCCCTTCTTCCGTCGCGCGGAAAACGTATTGTAGAAACCGACGCGCTGCCGCTCGCCGAACAGATCAATTTCCTTTTGGACTCCCTGCGAGGGCGTCTCCTGCTGCTTTACCTCCATACCCAATTCCCTGCATAAAATCTGGTGCCCCAGGCAGACGGCGAGAAATTTCTTCCCTGATGTGCGAAGCTCATGCACAACACGACGGAGCTGCTGCATCTTCGAACTATCTTCGTCATTGGGATCACCGGGGCCGGGCCCCACGACGACGAGATCGGCGTTATCCGATGTGCAGTCGTACTCCTTGAAACTCACGACCTGCACTTTCGCGCCCATGCTCGTCATCATGTGCTTGAGCGTTTGGCAGAAGTTGTCTTCATTGTCGATGACGGTGATCCTCTTTCTCCGAACGGCTTCGAGCCTGTTATCCACCCTTTCCTGATCCTCGAAAAAATAGCGCGAGAGATGGCAATTTCTTTCTTTGAGCACCTCAAGAATTTCCGCGTCCGAAAGAAGCGCTTCATCCGCAGGAACGGATCTTTCATGGGCTGGCTGCTGAAGGATGCTCTCCATGAGAGCGCTGAGCTTCGCCTGCGTCTCTTTGACCTCGCTCTCCGGATCCGAATTCCGGACCAGAGTGGCACCCGCACGGACAGTGAGCGCGCCATCGGCTTCAATCTCCGCCGTGCGAATCGTAATGGCGCTGTCGAGGCTCTCTCTTCCCTGTTCATCCCTGCCCAGAAGAGCAAGCGCAGAGGCATAATACCCGCGGGAACCGGGTTCGTACTTTTTTACAACTTTGCACGCATTGCCCACAGGACTTCCCGTGACCGTCGGTGCGTACATGGATGTACGCAGCAGATCAATGGCCGGCAGATCGCTGTGGCCGCGCAGCAGGTATTCGGTATGGATGAGCCGTGACATGTTCTTGAGGAGCGGACCGACAATCGTCCCGCCGCGCTTGCACATCTGCGACATCATCTTGAGCTCCTCATCAAGCACCATGAAAAGCTCGAGGATCTCTTTATCGTCGCGGAGGAATTCGAGAAGCTCCTCCTTCGTAACGGGCTGATCCGGCTTTTTTCGCAAGGTACCGCTGATCGGGTTCATCGTCACCTCTCTGTTCTGAACAGTGAGATGTCTCTCGGGCGACGCCCCGATGAGGTATTTCTCTCCGTCGAAGAAAATGAATGTCATGTAGCTTCCGTGCTCCGAGAGCAGAAGCGAACGATAGATACTCAGTGCCTTCGCCCGGTTCATCTCGATGATTATCCCCCTGCCCGTATTTGCGACGACGAAATTCGCCCCCTCTCCCTGACCGATTTCATCGCGAATGATGCTCCGGATGACCTTCGCGTATTCTTCGGGAGTCATGTCGAACTGAATGCCGTTTTTGAGTTCCACTTGGTCAGAAGGAATGGAAGTGAGCAACTCCTCCAGATCCACTCTCGTCTGCCGGGCGATATCGATGCAACGGATCGGCTCATGCTCCGAATGCGCCTTGTATCCCCGCTCACGAACCTGGGAGAAAGGAATCGCACAGACGGTATCAACGACGGAATCGGAACCCGGCTTTCCGACGCTCCGCTGTATATCCGCAAGAGAATGACAAAGTCGCTGCGTTCCCGAGAGGACCTGTACCTCCTCGTCCGCTCTTCGCCGTATCATAACGAAGGGATCGGTGCCGTGGAGTATGTCTTCGATTGGGGCAGATGATGAGAGAGAAGAAGATTTCATGGGAATGAAAGGAAAATGCGAAATACAAAAAACACGCTCCAATGGCGTGAGACGCGCACCCGACCGAAAATGAGTCAGAGGGGCACTGCGAACTCACGCATGCTCGCGCCATGGTTGCGTGCAGGATGTCCGGCCGCAGAGACTCACCGTGCCCATCCGAAAATTGATATCCCGTGAAACGCCGTCATCCAGAGAGAAGATGTACTCCCGAATGGCATCGGTAATGGCACGGGAAACGGGACCGCCGAACTCCTCTTCCATCTCAGGTCTCCGCAAACAGGTATCAATGCGATTGGCGAACGCCGCAATGGTTCGAAGCCCGTCCTGATCGACTTCGAAATCGGCCTGGGGCAGACACTGGTAATCGATGCAATCCCCGGCATGACCGACAATGAGGAAACACTCGAAGCGGATACGGTTCTGCTGTGTCATGGGGATCCCATGCGACGAGACCGGAAACTCGATGGAGTTATCCGGAAGAGTCAGGTAATGCCGTGCTGGGGCGTCTGCAATACTCATGTACCGTTACAACGGTACATCCCCTCTCCTCATAGATCAACCCCTTTTCTAAAAAACAGAACAGCCAACAACAAACCAATATATGAACAAAAACAGATACAACCGTTGAGAATATGTAAGTGTCTAACAGTGGAATAGCCGTTAGATGAATGCGGTTTACTGTTAGGAGGGTAAAGGGGTGTGGGGGCTAAGGGAACCGAACAAGGTGCCCTAGCCCCCACGAAAGAAACAAGCTCATACACCTCTCAATGAGAAAAACTGTCCCTTCATTTTCTTCCTCCTTTCTTCACTCTCTCCAAAAACATCCCAAATCCCCCGCTTCCGTACTGCAGCATCCGCGATCCCCGCGTGATCTTGCTGATACTGAGATTGAGCTTCTTCGCGATATCCCGCTGAGGCGTTCTCTTTGCCAATTCCTGAATAAGTTGCCAACGCTCGGCGACGGACGCGAGTTCCTGCGGCGTGAGAATGTCGGCGAGGAGCTTCTCAGCCTCCGCTTTGCTCCGCACGGAAGAGAAAAGTTCGTAGAGATCCCGGAGATGCTTGGGAGGTACAGCCATACCAAATGGAAGTATACCTCTTCCTTCCGTCTCCCCCATCCCCTATTTCCCGAATGGCCACCAACGGCGTCGAGGCGGCTCTGGTTCACTTTCCCCAGTCACCTGCTTCCATTCCGCAGCAAAGAGCATTCGTAATACTTTCACTCTCGCACGACAATTGGGGTAGTACTCTGCAGAAAGAACGCTCGAATCCATATCATCCGTCAGCGGAGGATGCACGGCTTCCTCACGGGCTGTGGCAAAATCAGAAGTAAAGAAATGCGCGACGGGGCGCCTGCTCACTGCCGGAACAACCCTCAAAGCCTCCGGACGTTCCTCCGCCAATTGCTGGAACTTCCCCACATGCCCATTCACCACGATGATGCGTGCAGGGCGAGAGTGATTCTCGACAATGCGTTGGAGCATTGCGCGGAATTCACCTTCCAACGTACGAAGGATACGATCACTCCCCGTCACCATCTCGAAACAATAGTATGTGTGGAGCAAAGCGGCCCGCGTATATCCCAGAGCAGACAAAATATTTCTGTGCTGAATCGGAATCTCCACCGGTTCGTGCTGATAACCGAATGCACCGAAAGGAACTTCATGCCGGGCATTGCGCATCATACGATCAAATTCTTCCAATTGACCCGTCATCTGTCCGCCGAACCGTCCGATATCTGCTTCAACATCCGCAATGGAGAGCCTGCTCTCTGTTGTTGTCATAGAAAAATCGTACTCCAAGATCTCTGCAAATCAATCTCCTACGCCCTACACCCTCTTCCTACGACCTTACTTCTTGAGCTCATGCGCCTCCAGAACCGACTGATATTCCTCGGGCTTGTTCATCTTGAGGTAATTGAGGAGTTTGCGGCGCTGCGCGACCTTGCCGAGTAACCCGCGGCGTGCGGAGAAATCCTTCTTGTGCTCGGCCAGATGCTTGCTCAAAAAGTCGATCTCCTTGGTAAGGATGGCGACCTGCACGGGAGCGGATCCGGTATCGGTATCGTGTGTGCGGTACTTTACGATGAGGCGTTTCTTGGAGGCGCGCTTGAGGGACATAGAAGTAAGGTGGAACGTGCAAAAAAAGTTTGGTGCCGTGCCGCCCGGGCGACAATTCGCTCAAACGGGGAAGCGCGGACAGGAACCAATTCTAAGCGGAATTTTGCAGAAAGCAAGGTATTCGGCCACTTCCCATCAACGCAGCGCAGATGAGCGGGATCAAAGAGGGAGTGGACATACGTTCACCCTGTGCTAGGATGCCGATATGCTCACTTATCTAATTTTTGCCGGTGTCGTGCTCTGTATTGGTCTTCTTGGATTCGTCGCATGGAAACTCCTCTCGGTGGGAACAGGGAATGCCGCGGAGCTTAAGCGCATGGTCGAGAACCTTCAGAAGGATTTGCAGGAAGCGCGTCTGAAGGATCGCGAACACCTGCAACAGCGCTTGGATTTAGTCAACAAGGACGTGCGTGACTCAAGTAAACAGGGAGCTGCCATCATTCGAGAAGTGACCGAAAAGCTCACCAAACTCGATGAAACGAATAAACAGGTCCTTGGATTCTCTGAGCAGCTTAAGGATCTCGAAAGCATCTTGAAGCAACCAAAAGGCAAAGGGCTCTTAAGTGAATATTGGCTTGAAACTCTGCTTGGCCATGTGCTCTCCCCAACCCAATACCAGATGCAATTTTATTTCAAGAATGGGGAAGCCGTGGATGCTGTGATCTTTTTTCAAGATAAAATTGTCCCCATTGATGCAAAATTTTCTTCTGTGAAATATCAAGCACTTCTGAAGCTGCCAGAAGGACCGGAGCGAGAGAAAATGGAGAAAGGATTCAAAGAAGATTTAAAAAAGCGTATTGATGAAACGGCTAAGTACATCCGTCCGTCGGAAAATACGACGGATTTCGCATTCATGTTCCTGCCAGCGGAAGGAATCTTCTACGATCTGCTCGTACAAAAAGTAGGAACCATCGACATCAATAAGGCAACACTCATGGAATATGCCTTCGGAAAGCGAGTTGTTATCGTTTCTCCTGCTACATTTTTTGCCTATCTCCAAACGGTGCTCCAAGGTCTCAAAGCATTCAAGATGCAGGAATCCGTACACGACATCTTGAAACTTGTTGAACAAGTAGGTCGTCATGTAGGAAGTTACGAAACATATATGCAAAAGCTCGGCAGTAACCTCGGAACAACGGTGAATATGTACAACGAGGCCTATAAGGAATTCGGGAAAATCGATAAAGATATCGTCAAGCTCACGGAAGGAAAGGTAGGAGGCACTGTGGAGTCAATCACACTCGATAAACCCACGGCCCATATTGAATCCACATTTGAAGTTCTTACAGAGAAGAACATCACTCGTTCTGCAAGCTAGAAAAGAAATCGCTGGAGGTCGCCGCCACGGGGGGTGAAGGGGAATGCCCCGCCTGTCCCGTAGTCACGGGACACCGACGAGTCGGATCCGAAGCCTTGGAGGATCCGACGAGGAGGAACGGGGCCGAGTGGAGGGGGAGCTGGCGGCGAGCGCTTTCTTTGATCCTTTCTTTGTCGCCCTGACAAAGAAAGGATGAGAATCGTCCGTTCCGTTGACTTAGGAAAGATTCGTCCTACCATAGTCCTCAGATGCAACAGCATCAGATCGTCGTCAGCCTCGTCCTCGTCGTCGTCCCCCAGGGATAGCGCGAGCGTGCTGATAGAGATCACCACCTCGCGCAAGCGGGGTTTTTTGTATTTCCCCCTCCACTCATGGCAATCGAACTCCAGGGCATACGCATCAATGAAGAAGATGCGAACGGCAAATTCTGCTTCGCGGAACCCATTTACGGCGGATCGTGGACGATCTTCCGTACGCACGAAAACGGACGCGGTCTCGAATCGCTCTCGGCCGAGATCGTTGATCGGGAGCGCGGAACCATCCGCACGGCGATTTTCCGTTTCATCGAAGGGAACCGACGCGTTCCCATGAACCGGTTGCAGGCTGAAAATGCACTCCGCAGAGAGTTGGGCATTCTCTAGGCAAATATGATGTCTTCGTACACATCAGAAATGCCCAGTGGAAGCCAAAAAATAGCGGTGTTTGACATACAAAAATGAACGGGTACTCTTCGTACTGTCATGTCGCACTCCTCTGCTTACACCATGAAGCAGGTCCTCAATACCCCGAAGAGGTAGCGGGTGTGCTGATGTTCATAATTTGCACCCCGCACCAAAAGAAGCGGGGATTTTTTTATCTCTCTTTCCCTCTCTATATCATGGAAAGAATAACGGAAGAAGTTGTGCCGCATCGCGACCCTAGCGGCCAACAAGAAGAAATTGTCTGGTGGTTCCCGTTAAACGGCGACCCCACAGTCTACGTACACGATACAAAAGAACAGATCATCGTCCGGGACATTCCGCAGAACGGCGAAACCAATGAAGATGTGCTGCGCCGCATTATTGTGGAGATCGGAAAACTTTCGCTCAGTATCCGAAGAAATGTCTCTGCGCATATGACGGCCTCTGGTACCATGCCTCAGTGAAGGCAACGGACACTCCGGCACACGCGGCAAAAAAGTCCGAACTCATCCTCGGCACGCTCAATGAGCCGCAGCGCAAAGCCGTGGAACACACCAAAGGGCCTCTCCTCATTCTGGCGGGAGCAGGGAGCGGCAAGACACGCGCACTCACCCACCGCATCGCAGCCCTGATCGCGCAGGGCGTTCCTCCGTGGCAGATCCTCGCGGTGACGTTCACGAACAAAGCGGCGAAGGAGATGAAATCGCGCATCAAGAATCTGTTGCACCTGACGGAAGGCGAAGATCCTTCCGCATGGGGATCGCGGAGCGCCCGCCTGCCCGTCATGGGAACATTTCACAGTATCTGCGCGAGGATTTTGAGAAAGGACATCGAAAAGCTGGGGCGCGACCGCTCCTTCGTCATCTACGATAAGGACGATCAGGAGCGGCTTACAAAACAAGTCCTCAGAGAGATGAAGGTGGAAGAAGCGGAACTGAAACCCCGCGCCGTGCTTTCCTCCATCGGACGCTTCAAGTGTGAAGCGCTCTCGCCCAAAGATGCCCTGAAAGACGCGACTTCCCCGCGGATGGAGACGATCTGCCTGGCCTTCGCCGCCTACGAGAAAGCGCTTCGCACGGCCAATGCTCTGGATTTCGATGACCTGATGCTCGAGGTCGTACGCCTCTTCCACGAAGTGCCCGAAGTCCTCGACCGCTACCAGGAGACCTGGCGGTACATCAATGTGGACGAGTACCAGGATACGAATCACGCGCAGTATCTCTTCACGACCCTGCTTGCGCAGAAGTACAGGAACCTCTGCGTCATCGGCGACCCGGACCAGTCCATCTACGCGTTCCGCGGCGCGGATATTCGAAACATTCTGGAATTCCAACGGGAGTATAAGGATGCGACCGAGATCAAGCTGGAGCAGAACTACCGTTCCACGCAGTTGATCCTCTCGGCCGCGGACGCCGTGATCGCAGCCAATCCCAACCGCCCGAAGAAGAAAATGTGGTCCGAGCGGAAGGAAGGCCCGAAAGTGCTCGTGAACGAGGTGGAGAGCGAGCGCAAAGAAGCTGAGGAGGCGCTCAGGCGCATCATGCAATTCAAAGTGGAAGGCATTCCGCTGAATGACCAAGTCATCCTCTACCGCACCAACGCGCAATCCCGCCTCTTCGAGGAGGCCTGCATGCATCAGGGCATCCCCTACCGCATCGTGGGCGGCGTGAAGTTCTACGCGCGCAGAGAGGTGAAGGACGTGCTCGCCTACCTGCATGTGATCCTGAATCCCGCGGACGTTGTTTCGTTACTTCGCATCATCAACGTGCCGACGCGCAAGCTGGGCGAAACAACACTGGAGCGGATCCGCGTCTGGAGCAGCGTGAACGGTGCTTCTCTCTGGGCTTCCCTGCAACGGGCAGATGAAATTCCGGACTTGAACGAAGGCACGAAGAACCGCATCCGGGAATTCGTGAAGATCATCACGGATCTGCAGGGCGACCTGCGTCACCTCGCCGTGGCGGACCTCACCGTGCGGCTGCTGCAGAAGATCGGGATGGAGAAATGGCTGAAGGACGACACAGAAGAGGGAGAGGAGCGCTGGCAGAACGTGGAGGAACTGCTCTCTGTCATGCGGAAGTACGACCGTCTGGAGCCGCAACTGTCGCTCACGAGCCTGCTCGAAGAAGTTGCCCTGGTTTCGGAAGTGGATCGCCTCGCGGAATTGAAGGATGACGCCGTCACCCTCATGACCGTGCACTTGTGCAAGGGACTGGAATTCGAACACGTGACGATTGCGGGATGCGAGGAGGGCATTTTCCCGCACGCAAGCAGCGTCTATGACCGCGAGCAGTTGGAGGAGGAACGCCGGTTGATGTACGTCGGCATGACGCGAGCCAAGACGAATCTCACTCTCCTCTTCACCCGATCACGCATGCTGTGGGGCGAGACCAAGGTAAATTCCCCCAGTCGATTTCTGGATGACCTGCCGGATGGCGTCATCGAGCGCCGAAGCGATTCGGTCTTAAGCACCTTCGCCTGGGCAGCGGAGCGCGGACTTGAGGAAGCGCTCACCGGAGGACGCATCGAACCGTACAATCAGGAAAAGAACCTGCGCGTTTCATTCAATCAGGATGTGATCCTGGATGACGCCTCGCAGGAACCCATGGTGGAAGGCGCGCGCGTCGAGCATCCCAAATTCGGCCAGGGCACGGTGACGGCCGTGCGTGGCGGAGTTGCTGATATCGCATTCGACTCGGGCGTACGCAAGAGCTTTGCGCTCTCGATCGCTCCGCTAAAGATCCTCTAACACTGTCACCCTGAGCGTAGTCGAAGGGTGACACTCTACGGTGCATGGTTCGACGGAGCCTGTCCTGAACGTAGTCGAAGGGCTCACCATGACACTTGTTGAAGTTCCAAATGCCTAGAACCGGTAGAACGTCCCCCGGAGCTGTGATTCGTCGAACGCTAGCCACGAAAAGCTGGTCGTGCCATCGGTCCAGGTGAGCGCTCCCGCGGAAGTAGCGGAGCCCGCCGGTGTCAGTGAAACCTGCAATCCTGCACTTTGAGAAGTGGATGGGACGGTGATATCGCCGCGCAGCGTCCAGATGCGCGTGCCGCCCGAAACGGTGCCGATGCTCTCGGGAATAGCCGCGCACGTAATGGCATCTCCTGCTACGGAACAGGTGGTGCGATCGGTGGATCCATCTGCGCCGAGCGTGACATTGGCAAGGATGACGCCGCCGCTGACTCCGAGCGCAAACGTCGCATCGGTCACCTTCAGATCCGCCCGACCGTCGCCCTCTGTCCCTTCAAACCTCCACTGTCCGATCGTGCGGCCGACCCCGCTCACCAGTGCATCTTCCGATGGTCCGGCATTGGTGATGCCCGTGAATACGGAACGGGATGTTTCGAACGTCTGGTACGTTTCGGTCGTGGACTGGTTATAGCGCCGATTACTCCAGTCGCCACGGCCCTCGATGAAGAAGTGATCAATCTTGATATCTTCGCCGCTCGCTCCACCCTGATCGAAGCCGCGCGTGATGGCCCGCGCGTAGACGGACGTCTCCACACGGCGCGCCATAGAGACAAGCCCGGACGATGAGTGGAGCGTGAAGGACGAGGGATCGCTGGAATCGCGCGAGGCGCCGCCCAGGTAGCGACTGTCGGCAGTCGCGTAGAGTCGCACCTGATCGATGGAGGGAACCGTTCCGGTGAACGTGACGGTGATGTCCTCTACGGTGAAGGGCTCGGAATTATTGAAAATCTTTGCCGCACCGAGGATAGATGATGTGGTTCCAAGACGCAGGAACGAGGAAAGCTGCGAGAAATCCGGACCGGGATCGGTGGCGACAGAGGAAGAGGCAGAGGCAGAGGAAACCGAAGACGAAGACAGGAGCGGGTCTTCGACCCGCGATCGTGAAGAGGAGGATCTGCCCTGATGCGTCAGACACGGATCGGCGAAAAAATTGATCGGGTGACCGTCCGAGGTGCACGACGGTATGACTGTTCCATCAAGACAGTTGTACGGCTCGCAGGAAAACGACGCTGCGGAGGAGGACGAACGTCCTTCCTGCGCTGCTCGCAGGGCAGGGAGATCACCGCGACTCCAAGCGAGGAGGGACGCGGTAAGCTGTGCCACTTCGCCGCGATTGAGCGTTGAACTCGCTGTAGCGCCCGGGAGATTGACACCAAGATTTCTTGCCGTTCGAATGAGTGGCTCGAACCAATCGCGAGCGGGCGTCGATGGCGGCTCAAGCGGCACATTCAGGACAGAGGTGAGGATTTTTAATGCTTCCGCATAGTTCATCGTGCGAGCGGGATGAAACCTCCATGCACTCTTCGGAATTCCATCCAGCGCATCGCCGCGCACGATCCCGTCGCGCTTTGCCGCGCAGACGAACGGCGCATACCAGGCGGCAGGATCAATATCGGGAAAACAGGCGATATCCGCCGAAGGAAGTACTTCTGCCGTGTTTGCATTCATGGCCATCTTCAGGAATTCCGCCCGGTTCACGGGCTGGTCCGGCCGGAACGTGCCATCTGGATACCCCTGCACTATCCCCTCTTGCGTGAGGAAGCTGGTTGCCACTGCCGTCACGCGATCGCCTGGAGCGTCGGTGTAGGGCAGGTGCGCGGTGTCGTACGCGGCGAACGCGGCGAGCGGGAGAGCGAGGAGGAGGAGCAGTGCGAAGATGCGGCGCATGAAGAGGAAGGAAAGAGCAGGCATTCTAACACAAACCTTATTACGTCTGAATTATGAAGGTATAGAGCCGTGGGGGCTGAGAGAACTGCACTTTTTTCTTCAGCCCCCACGCAAGAAACCGGCTGATACCATCTTCAACGACGGAATGATTTCTTATACTTGCCTGCGATGGCATTGCAGACGACATGGCGGATTTTCCCTCTACGGCGCTTTGCCTGAGTATAAATCGTAAGCAGATGTGCCGCTGTCGACTCGGCATCTGTGCAGGCCTGGGATTCAAATCCATCACGCGAAAGGCGCGAGGAACCGAGAGACTTTATGTCCTGGAGTCCGATTGTTCCGAGAAGAGCACGAATATCCCGTTGAAATTCTTCAATGGGATCGCGCCGCGACGCTTCGGAGGTCTGAGATGTTTCGTTACTTGATTGAATGGTTTCCATGGTATGAAAGGGAAGAATGAAATACAAAAAACCCGGGGGAAACCCGGATCGCGGCTTGGGGGCAGATGCCCCCGCAAACTTCAGAAAAGTTTACGCAGGCAGCACCTCCCCCGCACGCGGCGGAGTGAAGTTGCTGCCGGGGATAATCACTCGAGGAACCAAAGTGAGGCTACTGTAGCGCGCGAAGCGGACGAGCGCCAGAAAATTCTCCAATTCCATCGGGTAGAGATACAGGGCTATACGCCGTACTGGACCGCATTCATGAGAATACTCATGACCCGGTTGCGTTGCCGATCTTCAAGAGCCGTCAGCGCACGGTGTACCTTTTCGGCATCTGTCGGCTTATCAACAGAAAGCTCCTCCATGATATGGCGCGAGAGGGCTTCATCGCCTTTTGCGCATCGCCTGGCGAATCTCTCGGACATCTCCTGCCAATGAGACTTTTCGGACTCTGATGCCGTGGGAATGGACTCTGAAACTGTCGTCATATAAATAGGGGGAATAGAAAGAAATAAATCACTTCAGACGAACGATTGCATCGACCATCTGACAGATTGCCCGCCTGCGCTCTGCAAGATCTTCAATGTGAAGCAGCGCCCTGAACATCCCGTCTTCATCCCGCGCGCCCTCCGCAAGTTGAAGCGCGGAAACGACGGAATCTGGAAGAGCGACATGATGCCGTTCACAGCGTTCCATAAGATCATGCGCCGCGCATCGGATGAAATTTTGATGGCGAACGGAATATTTCCCCAGTTGATCCGGAGGAATATTTTCTTCTGGAGGGGCACAAGATTCGGATCCGTCGGGCGGATGAGAGAGGACAGCGATACTCATGGAAGAGTGTGGAAATCAAAGTAAAAAACGCCTCCGACCCGTCGTTCGCGAACGACGGGCCTTCGCTGGGGGAAGGCTCGAATGCATCTGAATGTCGACGAAGATTACTTCAGATCATACGGCTCCTTCCCCGCAAGATAGAGGGTAAAGAAGAAGCCGTAGAAATAGGATCGGCGCTGCGCCATGAGATGTGTGAATTGTAGAGCAGGAGCGGCTGAAGTCAATGCGTGTGTCCGCCTGTCCTGCCTGCCCTGAGCTTGTCGAATGGGAGCGAAATCAAGAGTTGCCATTGGCCGAACGCATCCAATTCCACAGTCCGCGATCGAGTTCGCAGGTGACACGGACACGTTGACGCAAGCCGTCAGAAATCTGCTGAGCAATGGCGGGAAGCCGGGCATCATCCAGCACGAGCACGGCAACCATCGCGGAATGGAAATCCGGATAGGATTGACGGTCGACTGTGAGCGTTCCGCCGTCCCGATAGAGCAGAGAGAGTCCTGCATCGAACGGCTCGGTGGAGCGCACGTCGCGAGTAGTGTGATCTGGCAGTGATGGAGCGATCATAGAAAAAGGGAAATCAGGAAATAAGCCCCTCCTTGCCACTCCTTTCGCGAAAGGCGTGGCGCTGCTTGGGGAAGGCTCCGAACGTCTGAGTGAATTTAGTTCAGACACATCGGCTCCTGCCCCGCGCTAAACGGAAAAGCGAAGAAGCCGAAGGTCGCAGACCCTGAGCAGAACCGAAGGGTAAACGTCTGAACGGACATGTACAGGCACACTTTACTTCGATTCATGTTCCTGTCAATGTCAGCCACGCATGGTTTCGCTCCCCGATGAGATCCGGCAGTTCTGCAGGAATCACGGCCTCAAGCTCAATACGGACCTGGGGCAGCACTTCCTGCTGGATGCCTCCATTCTGGATCGCATCGTCGAAACGGCGGAGATCGCAAAGACGGATACCATCGTGGAAATCGGCCCGGGAGTCGGCGTGCTCACGAGAAAACTCCTGGAGCGCGCCAGCTCCGTGATCGCCATCGAACTGGATGAGCGGATGATTCCGCTCCTCAAAGAATTCATTGGGCGATCGACGGATCCGCGGCCAAGAATGGCCGCGCTGACAGTCGTCCAGGGTAATGCCCTGCATGTCGGCATGCCGGAAACCCCGTACAAAGTCGTCGCGAATATTCCCTACCACATCACCTCTCCACTCCTCAGACATCTCTTCCTCGAATCCAAAAAAACGCCTGCGAGTCTCACGCTTCTCATTCAGAGAGAAGTGGCGGAACGGATCTGCGATGCAGAAGACGCCGGCATGCTCACGATCCTCGTGGGACTCTTCGGCAAACCGAAAATCATGGCACGCGTGCCGCCCTCTGCATTTCTGCCGCCGCCCAAGGTGGACTCGGCCGTGCTGCACATCGAATGCTTTGAGCGCCCGCTGGCGGACGCTACAACCGTCGAACAGCTCTTTAAGCTCACGAAAATCGCCTTCGGGCAGAAGCGCAAAATGCTGAGGAATACCCTCGGGGCGTTCTATGGGGGACTAGAACGCCTTGCAGCGCTTCACATAGAGCCGACGAGGCGTCCCCAGACACTTTCTGTCGAAGAGTGGATCGCGCTCGCCAGGGTATGGCCGGAAGATTTGGATGCATGAGACCCTCCCGTCTCGCATCGACGTTTCTCGGCTGCTTCATCACCACAACGTTCCTGCTGCAGTGGTGGCAGCGTGCCGCGTATCCTTTCGAGCTTTGGATCATTCTCGTTCTCCTCGGCTCGATTGCCATCGTGGGATTGGTGACGGATGAAACGCAAACCATGTGCGCCTATTTCTGCGCGATCCTTCTGGGCGTCTCACTCTCGTTCGGCGCCGTGGCGCGGACGACGCACAGGCCATCGCCATCCACGGTGACCTGGTTCGCACGCGGGCAGACGGTCACCCTCTTGGGTACGATTGCCGATGAACCGGACCGCCGTCCGCCCGCCGTCCGCTATACGCTGGATGTTCGATCACTCACGCAGAGCGGAAGCACCGTCCCGAAACCCGTGAGCGGCCGTGTGCTGGTCACCGACCCGACGGGATGGCCAGAACGATCCTACGGCGACGAAGTGACCGCGCGAGGCCAGCTGACCCTGCCCGGAACCATCAATGAATTCCGCTACGACCGCTACTTGAGCATCTCCGGCATCACCGCCGTCATGATGCGCTCGCACATCGAAGGGACGGGAGAGCACGGGGGCAACATCCTCTTCGGTGCGCTCCTGAAGCTCAAGCAGCGCTTCGAGACGCGCCTGAACAGGCTCTTCCCCGAGCCGCATGCCTCGCTCGCTGCCGGGCTGCTCACGGGATCGCGTCGCGGGATTCCAAAGCACCTGAGCGAGAGCTTCATGCGGAGCGGCCTGACGCACATCGTGGCAATTTCGGGTTTCAACATCACCATCGTCATTTCCATCGTGCTGGGTGCGCTGTTCTGGCTGCCGCTCAAGTGGCGTCTCGTCCCCGCCGCAGCGGCGATTGTCGCTTTCACGGTGTTCGTGGGGGCCAGCGCTTCGGTGGTGCGCGCCGCGATCATGGGCATCCTCGGCCTCTTCGCCCTCACGACGGGGCGCCGGTCCGATGTGCGGCTCGCGATTCTGTGGACGGCGTTCTTCATGCTCATGATCAATCCCAAGCACCTGTGGTATGACGGCAGCTTCCAGCTTTCGTTCGCAGCCGTCGTCGGTCTCTCGGAGCTTTCGCCGCTCATCAAACCTTATCTTTCACGCCTGCCGAACGTGCTGGGTGTGCGCGAGGCTCTGGAAGCCACGATCGCCGCTCAACTCTCGGCCATGCCGCTGGGGATCCTGCTCTTCGGCAATCTCTCGCTCATCTCCCCGCTCAGTAACATCCTCGTGGCACCGGCCATCCCGATTGCCATGCTCCTGTGCGCACTCGCCGGACTGACGAGCTACCTCACTTTCCCTCTGGGACAACTGCTCGCATTCGCCGGCTGGGTAAGCTTGCAGTGGATCATCCTCGTCGCGGAATCATGCGCCCGCATTCCATTCGCTTCGCTGCACTTTGAACAGGCAAGCATGGTCATGATCGTTTCGTACTACGTCATTCTCATAGGAATCGTGCTCTTTCATAACAACAAAACAACAAACAAAATCTCTGGAAACGCGCCGATGTGGCGGCGATAGCGGAGGGGTTCATCGGCGCAGCGCTTTCTTTCGTCCTTTCTTTGTCGCGCCTGACAAAGAAAGGACAAGAACAGAACAGAAAATAAGTATCAAAACCACTCCAACAGTTCAATAGCTGCGAAACAACACACAAAAACAATTACAAATATTCCCAGGATCGCAGCTTATCCGAATCATCCACCCACCGGTCCCCGATATCCGTGCGGTAGTACATGTTCGAGATGAGGATGTTCTGGATGCGCGTATACATCTGCTTCTGTGCGTCGCGCATGGTTGTGCCGGAACCCGAAACCACCAGCGCCACGCCCTCCTGCCCCGTAATCAGCCACTCCTCGTTCTCCTGCTTCAAATCCCCGATGTGAATGCCGTCGGTCATCTTCTTCTTAAAGACCACGACCGCATCCTCGGAGAAGGATTCGAATGTCTTGGGGTCGTTGAACGGAAACGGCGGAACCACGATGAGCGCACACACCTGGTATCCGCGCTTCACTTTAATGCCGTTTCCTTCACCGGTGGCCATCCGGAGGAGCAGTTCCCCCATGGGCTCGGTAATGCCCTCCTCCTGCAGACAGACGAACGGGTACCCGAAGCGACAGGTGAACTCGAGCGGATAGATGCCGTTACTGTTCACGATGCAATTCACGTCGATGTACCCGATGTATCCCTCCTCCGCCAGTTGCTGCTCGAATGGACGGAGAACGGATTCGAAAATGGGACTGCGCTGCGTCCAGAACATACTGGTCCCCATCTCTCCGGTCGAGACCCCGAGCTCGCCGGGGAAGAGCTTCTTGTGCTCGAAGTTGACGCAGACGGGCTCCATGAATTTCTTCCCGTTGAAGAACGCGCCGGCCGCCACCTCCACCCCGGTCACGCGGCGCTGGAGCTGGAACACGCTGATCGTGTCGCTCCATGTCTCGCGATAAGCGCCGAGCACGCGGATGACATCGCTGCCGTCGTCTTCGTTGCCGACGAAGAGGAGCTGCTTCAAATTCTGCGCGTCGCCGGAAGGTTTGATGACGTACCGGCCGGGATTTTCCTGCACATACTTGATGCCTTCATCGAAAGAGCGGAACTCCTGGTACGGAATGATGCGCACCTTGTTGCGCTTCAGCTCCTCCTGTCCGAACGTGCGGTCATTTTCCAGCCGATCCGTGTAGGGCGTGCCGCCGATGCAGAGTTTGCCCTTTTTGCGTATTGCCTGCGCTTCCTCAGCCTTGCCAATGTGGTCGAAGACGACGATATCCGCCCAGTCCACGCTCTTCTTCCAGTCGGTGATCACATCCACAAATCCTTTGCCCACATCCTGGAAGCCGGGAGCCTCGAGACAGAGACGAACTTGATGACCCTCGCGCGCCACCGTCCAAGCGAGATCGGTGGTGGTGCCGTCATAGGAAACGAAAAGAAATTTCTTCGCCGCATCAGTCATGACGTGCGAAGACTATGCGCGTCATCCGACGAGCGCAAGTGAAGCTACGACAGTTCACGCTGAAGATTTATCTTCGATACACCTCCGATGATCCGTCGCTTAAACCCCGCACCGCCCCGTACCCGAGCACATGCGAGTGGTACGTGGGCTGGTGCGCGGGCAAACATGCATGAGGAAAAATTTCGGCGGTCAGTCGTCTTGCAGTGACGAAGCATTCACGACCCCGACGGCAAAACAAAACTTGAATCACTCACAGAGTCGGGAAAATATCTTTGATGTTCATGGCAACAGTATTTTCAGAGTATGACTAGATCTTTTCTTCCGCTTCGGAAAAATCAAAACATCAAATAGAGTGGTATTGATGCCTTGACTGGCACCATGCTGGCACTCTATACTAGAGAGTGCTAATCGCACTTTTCTATCCTTTCCCCCCTCATCTATGCAGATGATCAAACGCGATAACGGCCCAACGAGGGGCATCACCCCCTTTTCTGCCCTCTTCGACGACGCACTCTGGGATCCGTTCGGATTCTTCGGCTCCCCGTTCGTCCCACGCCGATCGTTCCCCGCGATGAACATCGCCGAAACGGCAAAGGAGCTCACGGTCAGCGTGAATGTTCCGGGATTCGAAGCGAAAGACGTGACGGTGGACGTGCACAATAACGTGCTCACCATTTCGGGTCATGCACAGGAAACTGAAGAGAAGAACGATCAGGAATGGGTCTGCCGCGAATCTGCGTACGGCGAGTTCACGCGGCAGGTGCGCCTGCCGGACTATGCCGACGGATCCAAGGCCAACTGCAAGGTCAAAAACGGCGTGCTGACGATTATGATCCCCAAGAAAGAGGAGGCAGCGAAAAAGACTCTTCAAGTCGAGGAGGAATAGAGAAACCTCTACGCAAACGCGTGTCACACGGAACGCCTAAGGTGTGGCACGCGTTTTGCAGATATACTGGCATCATGATGATCACAATCAATCGCGCCGCATGGTGGCAAAGAGGGGCGATCGCCCTCCTGATCTTTATCCCCTTCTTCGCTTTCGGCCAATCGCTCCTGCAGGGCTACGCCCCGATTGATGACCTCTTCGTCGTCGTGAAGAATCTCGCGACGCGCGGGCCGACATGGGAGCATCTGAAAACCGCCTTCACGACATTCGACCCCGAGCTCTATATCCCGGCAACGCTCGTGAGCTTCCAATTGAATTATCTGGTTTCCGGTCTGAGCCCCTGGAGCTACCACCTCGTGAATGTGCTCCTGCATGGAATGAATGCTGTGCTTCTCTTCCTGATCTTAAAGAAAATCACCGGTGCACCGCGTGCTGCGCTCTTCGCGGCTGCGCTCTTCGCCGTGCATCCCATCCATGCGGAAGCCGTCGTCTGGATCACGGCACGCAAGGATCTGCTCTCCACGTTCTTCGCGCTCGCTTCCACCCTCGCATTTCTGAAGCAGACACGATACGGCGTGCTCCTGAGTATCGCGCTCTTCCTTGCCGCCCTTCTCGCCAAAGTCTCGGTCGCCCCACTTCCCATCGTGTTCCCGCTCCTCCTCTCGCTCCAAGGAAAGAAATGGGACAGAACCATCCTCTTCTCCATTGCTCCTTTCCTCCTGCTCTCCATCGCCTTTGTTCTCCTCGCGCTGTTTGGAAAGGAGCGAATCGTTCAGACATCCAGAGGAATGGAAACGCTCCTGCTGGCGCCGTGGAGCATGGTGTTCCTGGTCGGAAAATCCTTCATCCCGCGAAATTTCAGCCCTCTCTATGAGATGACGGATCCGATCGCTCTCACCAATCCCATCATCAGCGCATCACTCGTCGGTTTTCTTGGTATTGTCGGCTTCCTCTGGTTCTTCCGTCGCCGATGGAGTGGAGCCTTCGTTTCGTTCTGGATCTTCTTCATCCTGTTTTCTCCCGCCTTTCTCACCTTCCGCAAAGCGGGAACGGTCTTCCTCGCCTCCGACCGCTACATCTACCTGCCGAACCTCGGACTGCTGCTTCTGCTCGTGCTGCTGTTGAAAGGAATCGGCGAACGGTGGACACTGCCGAAACCCGTGATCGCAGGAACCAGCGGCTTTTTGATCGCACTTCTCTGCCTGCTCTCCATCCAACAGACGAAATACTGGAACTCGGCTGACGCACTCTTCACGCATGCCCTGAGTGTCTCGCCGCGCTCCGTCGCCGCACGTACCGCCCTCGCGCAGACCAAGCTTGATACCGACCTGCCCGAAGAAGCCTTCGCGATCTTGAAGGAAGGACTGAAGCAGGGAGACGATGCACGTCTGCACCTGATGGCTGGAACCATTTACGCCCGTGTCGGTCAGGTGCCTGACGCACTGGAACAATTCAACAAGGTGAAACAGATGGATCCGACGAACGCCGACGCATTTTTCTCGATCGCCTCGATTGAGGAACAAACCGAAAGCGCCGAGTCGGCACTGGCAAACTACCGCACAGCCGCACAGCTGGATCCATCGGATGTTCCCGCGCTCGTCGGCATCGGGCGAATCCTTGCCGTCAATGGCGACCTGGCCGGAGCGGAGCAGGCCTTCCGCTCGGCACTTTCCTGGAATCCCAATTCGATGGAAGCCCACCGCGGCCTCGCCCCCGTGTTGGCGAAGACCGGTAGAACCGATGAAGCGCAGATCCATCTTGAACTCGGCATAGAACTCTCAAAACCATAAACAAATACAGAAACAAAACCGGTTGGAAGGGAGGGAAACCCACAGGTTTCCCTCCCAGTTTGGGTTAGGAGGGTGACGGGGGTGTGGGGGGCTGAGGGAACCGAACCCGCCCGAACGTACCGACGTTCGGTACGGGCGTGGCAAGGTTCCTTAAGCCCCCCACGAAAGAAACACATTCATCCCACGTTTAACTGAGCAACAATTCCTTCTCGTGTATCTGGCTGACAAAGAAAGTACAGAAACACCGAAAAAAGCATCGTATATGAAGTACAATCCCGACGATGAAATACCCCGTCCTCACTCTCAAACCCGACGCCGAAGTGCACCTGCGAAACCACCACCACGCGATCTTCCGCAGTGCCGTCGATCGTCTGCCGCAGGCAGAGGATGGCGATATTGTGGAAGTGAAAAATAGCAAAGGGGACTTCCTCTGTTTCGCCCACTGGAACCAAAAAGCCTACATCTGCGGCCGCGCCATCGCTTTCGAGAAAGACGATCCTCTGACGCATGTTCGGACCCTCATGGAGCAGGCAGTACAGCTGCGCAAAGTGCTCTTTAAGAAGGAAGAAACCACCTGTTTCCGCCTTATCAATGCCGAAGGCGACGCGCTACCGGGCCTCATCGTTGACCAGTACGGTGACGCGCTTGTGATTCAAATGACGACGCTGGGTTTTGACCGCATGCGCGACTGGGTCAAAGACCAACTGATGGATATCGTAAAGCCAAAAGCGATTTTTGAAAAATCCACGGGGTCCGCGCGCAAGAAAGAAGGGCTGGAAGAGAAGGAAGGCTGGATACTCGGCAAAACCGACCAGGCGATCGAAGTGAAAGAACGCGGCATCAAGTACCTGATCACACTGGAAGGAAGCCAGAAGACCGGCCTCTTCTTAGACCAGCGCGAAATGCGCTTCCTCGTGCGCCAGACGGCCTCCGGCCGCACTGTCCTGGACTGTTGCAGCTACGTGGGAGGCTTCTCGGTGAACGCACTCGTCGGCGGTGCCCTCGCTTCGGACGCCGTGGATTACGACAGCGCTGCTCTGGCACGCGCGCGGGAGCACGCCACGATCAACAGTATCCCTGCAGACCGGCTGCAGATCTTCAGCGAAGATGTGTTCAATTTCCTGCGGCGAAAGTCACTGCCGCACGCCTACGACTACATCATTCTGGATCCTCCCGCCTTCGCCAAACGAAGTTCTGATCTTGAGCCAGCAAAGAAGGCCTACACCGACTTGAACCGCATGGCGCTGCAGACACTGCCTCCCGGCGGCATCCTGCTCACCTGCTCCTGCAGTTACCAGGTGAACCCGGAACTTTTTCAAACACTCGTCTTCCATGCCGCCAGGCAAGCCAAGCGCTCGGTGAAAATCTTGAGCCGCCACCGTCAGGCCATGGATCATCCGGTCAATCTGTACCACCCCGAAGGCGATTATTTGAAGAGTTTGCTCCTGTGGGTGGAGTGAACGGCGATGCGCTCACGACTGCGGCGATTTGCTGAGGACGTCATGCATCAACGGTGAGAGTACAAGACCTGGTTGCTCTTGCAATGTGACTACTCTCCGCCGGGCCGACACAAGGACTCCTCCACGAACAAGATCGTAAAAACTCATGGCGAGCTCGGCAATCGTTGTCTGATCGCCTCGGTAACAGTTGGGCGGCACAACCGCTGGGTTTTTCGTCATACTGTTGTTCTCTCTGAAAAAATGCTGCATGTCCTCCGCCGTGTCTCTCAGAGAAGCTACATGCTTTCTTTGGGCGGGTGCCGGATACTGCCTCCCCCTCCTTTCGCGCTTATCATCCTGCCGAAGAGTTGTGAGCAGTGCCGCAATTCTATCGAGTCCGCCTCGCTGCAAAGCCTCCAAAACCGCGGGCACATCTTTTCGTCCGTCACAGGACGGCATCGGATGAGTTCTGTGTATATCATAATTTGCCGTCTTACTGGAGGCAGCGAGCAGCTTGCAGAGTTCTACAGCAGTAGGCATCGGTGGAAATGGAAAAGAGTATAAGTACGATACAATTGTATTGAATGCAGTCAATATGTGATTTTGGTCTTTCTGAGGCCTTGGAAGAGTAGAACCATGATATTTCGCATACAAAGGCTGTGCCACCACAGCAGTGATTCAAGCCAATGAGGACCCGTCTTTCGGGGGGAGACCCGCAACAAGCGACTCCTTCTGCTGTTTGCTCCACGTCTTCACCTGCGCCTCGCGCCTACGTGAAGCGCTTAACGTGGAGAACTGCTCATGGTACACAAACCGGATTGGTCGCCTGGAGCGCGTGTACTTGGCTCCTTTGCCTTCATTGTGCAGTCGTTCGCGCTCTTTCAGATTCACGCAGGAACCCGAATACAGAGAACGGTCGGAGCACCGGGCAAGGTAGAAGTAATAGGACACACAAAACAGTATATCCGATGATAAATAGTCATCGCTAAGACAGGCTCCGCCTTGCCCGCCCGTACCGAACGACAGAACGTTCGGGCGGGGAGAGCGTTCGGTTTTGGGTGTCTACAAACGAACTTCTGTAGCATAGGGAAGCCATCTTTCCCACTTTGAACATGTTCACTCCCAAAAAAACGCTTCAGGAAGCCGTCGCATGGTCTGCAAAAGCTGCAGCAGCATTCACACGAAAGGAAACGGCTCTCGCAATGGTCTGAAGCGGTATCGCTGCAAAGACTGCGGTGCGAGTTTCAGCGTGGATTACCGTCCGACTGAGGAGCCACTTCTCCTCCGGCATCTCAAGGGCGCAAGCATCCGCACGCTCGCCGCGAGAATAGGCAAAGGCATTGATGCGGCATACAGGAGAATCGTCGCGGAACTCCAAGCCCTGCCGCATAACAACGAAATCACACTCAGCTACTGCAATCCCAAGCGCTTCTGCGGATTCCTCGTCGTGGACGGAAAATACGTCACGGTCAGGGGCTTCGAGCAGAAGATCCCGTTCATCTACGGGATCGACTACCTGACGCATGACATTCCGGTCTGCCTGCTGGCTCCGTCCGAAAACTACCAGGCGATGCTCCAGTACTTCACAAAGCTCAAGAACACGGGCTACGACCTTCAGGCACTCATCTGCGACGACAATGAATCCACACGCATGGCGGCGAGAGCGGTCTATCCCGGGGTCATCGTTCAGCTCTGCCATGTGCATTTCCTCGAGAACATTAGGAGAACGCTCAGAGTACGCAGCGAGGAAACCTACAGGGGTTTCCTCGCTGATCTCGAAGAGAAGATCTTCGACCTCCCGTACCTCGGCCAGGCGAATCTCGAACGGCACATCCGCTGGAGAGCCCCTCGTCACTACGACGATCCGCTGAAGATCGCAACGCTCCAGCACATTTTCGACTACAGCGATCTGCTCACCGGCTACGTGAAAGCGGAGCAGCTCTTCCACAGCGGCTGTCCGAGAACCACGAACCTCATCGAAAGCTACAACAAACAACTCAATGGCAGGCTCAAGACCATTCAAGGATTCCAGAGCTTCCGGACGGCGGAGCGCTGGCTCTCGGCTTGGATCCTCGCTCGCAGACTCACATCGTTCACCGATTGTCGTGGGAGATTCAAAAGGCTCAACGGCAATTGTTCACTGGAGAACACACGCATGACGAAATATCGTCTTCCGAAACTCTTCTGAATCCCAGACACCCGAAACCGAACGCTTGCAAATCGGTCGGCCTGCCGACCGAAGCAGCAGGTCTTCGTTGAAATTTCAGCCTGCGCTCGCTTGCGGCGAGCTTTGGCCGACAACCTGCTGCGCAGGTTGGAGCGGGTAACGGGGATCGAACCCGTGTCCTCAGCTTGGAAGGCTGATGCACTACCATTGTGCTATACCCGCAATCGTCGGAGAGAATAGCAGAAAATCTGAGGCGAGCATGTCCCTTTTCCACTCGCGACACGCACATGTCCTTTCCGCTATCCTGAGACGCAGCGTCATGCGTACACGGGAACGCCGCCTGCTCTCGGCCTTCGTAAGTCTCCTCCTCTTTCTCATCGCCGTGTGGGCGATCCGCAAAGCATTGGGTGGACATCATTTCGGTGAAATCTTCCGGAGTATTCTGGAGGTGCCGGCCTCGCAGGTGGGATGGGCGCTTCTGCTCATCGTCGTGAATTTTCTCCTTGTTGCAGCGATGGATACCATCGCCGCCCGGTTCGCCGGAAAGAGGGTACCGTACCTGCGCATGATCCTTCCCTCCTTCATCGGAATCACGTTCCAGTACAACGCCGGTTTCTTCGGCGGTTCCGCCATGCGCTTCCGCCTGTTCTCATCGCTGGGACTGGATGCCAAACAAACCGGCAAGATGCTCCTCCTTTTCTCGCTCGCGTTCAGCGTCGGCTTCTTCCTGCTGACGGGGCTGACGCTCGTCTTCGACCCGCTCGAAATCTCCGAGCAGGCATCCTGGTTGCCGGAAGTTGTCGGTTCCCTCCTGCTCGCAGGGTGCTTGCTGTACTTCTGGCTGTGCGCGCGTGGAAAACCACTTCGCTTGCTCCGCTGGCACCTCACGCTCCCCCGCCTGCGCGCCAGCCTGCTACAGACGCTCATCGCCACCGTGGATTGGGTCGTCGAGGCCGGCATCCTCTTCGTGCTCCTGCCGCCAGAGGGGGGCGCATCCTTCCTGATCTTCTTGAGCGTCTTCATGCTGGCACATAACCTCGGTGTGCTGAGCAACACGCCGGGAGGACTGGGCGTATTTGAGGCAACGGTCTTAAGCCTGCTGCCATCCGCCGCTTCCCCATCCAGAATGTTGGGCATCCTGCTGGCCTATCGCGGGATCTACTACGTTCTTCCCCTCCTCATCGCTACCCCCCTGCTAGGAGAGCGCATGCTCGCCGCCCGTATCGCACGGAAACCGCTGAGAAAGGAAATGATGACATGATTTCCCAAGAGTTCCATATTTTTCGCTTGGGCAGGTTTTGACACGGAGGAAAAGACATGGCAGGATTCATCCGTGAATTCTGCGTACGTCCTTTCCTGCTCCCCTGTGTCCTCCTGCTGCTCCTTAGCAGGGGATGCACGCGCATGAAAGAACGTCCGTAGTCCACATGCACGCGTCACCCCCGCCGAAAAACCGGGGGTGATTTTTTATTTCTTTCTCTTCTTCTCCCATGACATCAGCAGATCATCATGAAACCGTGGAAAAGTTCATTCCCAATGAAGACAAGAAACTCCATTCCGTCACGCCAGCGGTCATTCGTGGAGTGAGCGGCCGGCGTTACCTCGCGCTCGTTCTCGGCGGTAATCACAGAGAAGTGAATGAGGGAGAACACTATCACATCAACTCCATCTTGCAGGAACTTCCGCCCGCAAAAACCACCGTGCCGGATACCGCTCCAGTAACTGGGCACGAACCCGTTCTCATCTGAACTATGCGTCCACATCGAAAAAAGGGGCGGCGTGGCCGCCCCCTTTCGCAAAAGTCTAGAAAATCACTTTCCCTTCTTCCCGTACCGTCTGTTCATGAGAACTCACCACGCGGTCCTGCCCGACAGTCACGAGGGAATCCCCGATACGTACGATCCGCTCGATATCCTTGCCGTAGAGGGAGCTCCCGGACTTCAGGATGTCATCCTCGCCGTAGTGCGTGATCGTGCCCCGGAGCTTGAGGCCGCTCTGCAAATCCACATCATAAACATAGGCACCCTGGAACGTCGTCTCGCCGTACGCGGGAAACTCCCACGAGCCCTGCTGCTTCTGCGCAGCAGAGACCTCTGTCACCTGCACCGGGAAGGCGAGCAGATTGCGCTCGCGATCGAAGAGCAGCGCTTTGTGGTTCTGGAGGAGCGGGCTGTCGGTGCCGCGGTCTCCGATGACCACCTTGCTCATCTCGACGGGATTATTGGGGTCCGTGACGTCGAAGAGCGCGATTTTCATGCCCTGATACCAGGCGAAATTCCCCTCTTTGGCATCCTCCGCGTCCTTGCCGAAACCAAGAATATGATTCTCGTCGTAGGGATGCAGGTAATCGCTGTAGCCCGGGATCTTGAGCTTTCCGACGATGCGGGGATTGCGTGGGTCACTCGTATCGATGACGAAGAAAGGATCGATCTTCTTGAAGGTCACCATGTAGGTGCGGTCTCCCACGAAGCGCACGGAGTAGATCTGCTCCCCGGGAGCAATGTCTTCAATGAATCCGACCTTCTCAAGATCGAAATTCAGGACGAAGAGATTGTTGGAGGACGGATGTGCGGCATCCCACGACTGACCCTGCGTCGTCGCCACGCGGAAGGTCTGCCCGTGCTCATCCATCGAGAACTGGTTGAGGATATGGCCGGGTACGGTCCCCTTCGCCTTGAACGAAACGCCATCATCCGTGAGCGCGAAACGGTAGAGATGCGTCTGCTCGGTGGAACTCCCCGTGCCCCCACGCCAGAAGTACGACCACTCGGTGGCGGCGACGTAGAGATTTCCGGTCGAGACAAACAGGTTCTGTGCGGAACCGACGACGACCTCTTTCTTCACCTCTGCCGTTTGGCTCGCAAGCGGCACAACGGCCACGATCAGGTATTCGGGCTGTGGCGTGTGCGGCAGGATGGTCACATCCGAGCACTTCGCTACAGGCAAATCACTCGCACCCTTCGCAGAATCCGTGTAGGTGGGCAGCACGTTCTCTTCACGGTACAGCGGCATCGGGCCGACCCACGTGAATCCCTGGTTCATGACCAGGTACATCTTTTCCCCGATTCTCCGGCTCGAGACCAGAGATCCATCGAACGATAGTTCCCGGCTCAATTTCGGATTGGCACGGTCGGAAACGTCGTAGATCCGCACCTGTGTGCGCTGCCGGCCGTAGGGATAATAATCAGGAGCGATCTTCTGCATGATGCGGTAGGGTTGCTCTTTCCACATGGATCCTGTCACCACCAGACGGTTTCCATCCAGATAGAGTTCGGAGGGTGAGAACGACGAATCATTGAGATCGATCATGCTCACAATCTGCATTTCGGAAGCAGGCGTGGCCCGGATGATGCGGACGATATCGTCCTGAACGGCATAGATATACGTCCCGTCCGTCTTGACGATGTCGGATTCATCAACGCCCTCGACCTGCACATTCGTCTGGGAGTAATCGCCGGATTGCTGCGCCTCGTTCGCCTTGACCGCCTGTGGGGCAATAGTCCCCGTCGGAGCCATCATATCGAGCATCTTGCCACGTTCACCCCACGTACCCGTCTGCTGCGACTCCTCCGCGAATGCGGCCAGATCGCCGCAGCTCTTGGCCGTCTGTGGCTGTTCCGAGGCAAGATTCACTGCAAGGGACGGATATTTCACGTTCAGGAATGCCTGCGTGGGCTGGTCGGTGACCCCCTCGATGAGGCGCCACATCATCTCGGCCATTTCTCCTCGCGTGACTGCGGTCGTGAGTCCCGCTACCGAGGGAGGAATTGCCTTGGAACTCTCGAGAGCACGCGCGTAGCCCACATACCACTCGCCACCCGACTGCACCTGCTGCCCGTATGCCAGCGAGAGAATCTTGGCCGCTTCGACGAACGAAATGGTCTGTTCCGGCTTGAACGTTCCATCGGGGTACCCGCTGACGATCCCCTCCTCTTTGGCCGTACAGACATACGGGGCAAACCACTCGTCCTCTACATCGGGGAAACAGTTGCTGCCCTCTGCAGTCTTGCCGCGACTCTCGAGGATGATCTTCAGAAACTCGGCGCGGTTGATGGTCTTGTCAGGACGGAAGAGTGCCGCCTGCCCTGAGGGATTCGAAGGGTCGCTGTAGCCTTCAATGACTCCGCTGGATTTAAGGGCTTCAATGGCGGCGGCGTAGGGCGTGATCCCCGGTCGCACATCCTGAAACACGAGTGCAAGGGAGGCAGACGGAGCGCTCACGAGGAACACTGCACCGACGAGAACAGAAGAAAGGACTCTGCGAAAGGAGTGCATGGAGAGTGTGGGAATGAGCAAAGAGTGTAGCACAGCGACACTCAGTCCTTTCGGAGCGCCTCACGTATTCTCCGCTTCGTCAACTGATGCCGACAGGAGGGAATCCACGCTGCCGTCACCGTCCGCTTGCGCGTGAATGATGGCTCAATCGTGTCTCCGTCGCGAAGGGGCGTCCCGAACGGTCGCTGCCTGCCGTTGATCCTTAGCCGTGCAAGATGGGGAAATCGGTGGGGAAATGCCAGGTAGACGAGATCAAGCGAAGTTGCGGGATCCTTGAGGTGGTAAAGGTTGTTCTCGCCATCGAACACCGCCAGATGATCGTCACGAAAGTAGCGGCGCAACACCTCCTCAAATTGGTGGGGAGACCGCGCTTCGAAACGCAATGCCTCGAGATTCGAAAGCAAATTGACACGGGATCGCCCGGAATCCAGACAGTAGACAGAATGCTTGTAGTCGGCATGAGACGCCGGACCGAACTCGCACAACGCATGCATCTCCTGCGTGCGGATCTGGATCTCCATGGGCTGCTCGGTCACGCCCGGAAGCGGATAGACCACCGTGTGAATGGACCGGTACCCGTTCTCTTTGGGGGCACCGATGTAATCTTTGAGCTTGCCCGGAATGGGATGCATGGAACGGTGCACCACTCCCAGCGCCCGATAGCAATCGTCGCGACCTGGGACCACGAGACGGATAGCCAACCGGTCAGTGAGCTCCTCGAATGCCCGGCGCTTGAGGACCATCTTGCGATAGGTGGAGTAGATACCTTTCTTCCGGAAAGAAATATTGCACGTAATGTGTGCGGAGTGCAGGGCGCGCCGTAGAAACCGGCTGGCATGATGCAGGCAGGCATCATCAAGCACGCGATAGGCGGCGTACTTCCGCTCAAGACTCTTCGCGATGCGCGGATGCAGCAGCATAAAACAGATATCTTCCATTTCGGTCCGCCAGGTATGCATGCCGATCCTCCCCGCAATGGCCGTGTAGATGTGCAGTGTTTCGTGGGCGATGCGCCTTTGGAGGGTTGGCGTGAAACGCCGGAGGTGACGGACATCATTGAGACGATGGGCCATCCGCAGAATGAGCAAACGTTCATCCTCCGCAAACGCGCGCAGGAATGCATCGAGATCGCGCGTGTTCTCATCCAGATGCAACCTCCGAAGCCCGTGCAACTGTTCGGCAAGCCTGCGCTCGGGCGCTGTGAGCGGCGAATGCTGCAGGAGCGCCGCACCGGACGGGTGCAGTGGAGCATCATGAAGCAGCGCTACCGCAATCAGCACAGGATCTGTCGTGGATTCACGCAACACCAATGCCAACTCAAGGCCATGCTGTGCGTAAGAATCCCCGCTGCGCCGCTCGACAGAAGAGAGATGCTTCCGCGCAAATTTCCATACTTCCTGAACGCGCGAACGTGCCGATGGATCGAGACCACGGAGAAGGCGCGAGAGGGCGGCCCGGTCGGTCACGCATTCATCGTAGGGAATCATGGGGAAATTAGCGAGAAACCGATTGAGAATGGCTTACGGATGGGTACTATGGCCTTCCTCCACACTATGGAAAATACATCTGTAACCGGCGGCATCGACACAGAAGAACTGGATAGTATTTTTTTGACAGTGGTTCAGGGCGAATATGCACATGCACTGGAACTCTGCAGAGAATTGCCGCACGGTCCGGGATATATCTGGGAAACGCAGGTGAGCACCGCTCAAGAGATCGACGCGGCACTCAGAGAACGCGATCCGCGGTTGGCATCAAAACTGGCAAAAGGTCTGCATATCCAGACATTTCGTAGACACTTCAAAGAAAAAATCACAGCACTCAGTCTGGAAATGGATCTGACTGCCGAAGATCTCGCACAGACCGGACACCCCAAAAGAGCCAAACGGGTTGCGGAACATCTTCCAAAGAAAATGCGTCGAACAATCGACAAGGAGAAACGGAAGGATGATAAAAAACATACGAAAATACCATCAACCATGCCTGAGCCGGGCCTTTCTCTGCAGGAACGGCACTCCATGCTGGAGGAATCCGGCCGTGTAAAAGAAATCCTCGACATCATTGATCAATGTATGAAACAAAAAAGTTGGAATGGCAAAGGCGGGCTCCAGCCGATCGAACGGACCATCCTGTGTGTCATCATCAACACGCAAATGAATAAGACACCATCACTCTCACGGCAGGCGATCATGCATCTCACGGGATTCAAGAAAGATACAGTGGCTGAAATTGTACGTAATCTCTGCAATTACCGATTACAACATACGAAATGGTTGATGACGGAAAAAGACGGGGAGATTCAACTCTTTATGCCAACACCAATGGTTCCTGAGTCGATTACCCGCACGTGATCCCCAGCCACGTTTTGATGCGCCTGAGGATAATAGAATGACGGGGGGAGGACGGGGGAATCCACTTGTTCACGCGGGCACAGATGCGCTGGGAGCGAGAAAAGGAAACCGCCGAAGGCCCTGAGCTTGCCGAATGGGAAGGGACCAAGGAAGCCGAGGAGGCAGAGGAGGTACCACCGAAGGAGGGCGGGGGAAGAGTTGTTTCTGCAGAGGAGCGGAGGAGGCGGTAGGGATTGAGGGAAGAAGATGCAGAGGAGACAGAGGAAGAAGAAGCAGGCGTTGGCGCCTGCGAGATGGACGAGGCAGTCTGACCAGAGGTCCCCTCCCACCATTCCACGAAATCGGGAGAGGCGAGGCCGTCTTCGTAGAGGCGGCGCCAGTAGGTGGCACTGCCACCGGCTCCGGTGGAGCAACCGGAGGTCTGGAAGGTCTGGTCGGAAGAGACGCCCTCATTCGTAGAGGCATCGGTGGATTTGACGCGGTAGTGGTAGGTGGTACAGGAAGAGAGAGCGGAGAGGGTGACGGAGTGGGAGGTTTGGCGGGGAGAGGTGTCGGTTTCGGCGGTGGAAGTTCCATAGGCATCGGTGAGGCCGTACTCCACGCGGGAGGAACCGGATTCGACCGTTTCCCAGGTGATGGTGGCGCCACCGGATGTTGCGGAAGCAACGATGGAGACGGGGGTGGGAGCGGTGAGATCCTCAAGGGTGCCAGTGAGGGTGTTTCCTGAATCTGTGTCTGTGCCAGCACTTGCGGCAGTGACTGAACCGGATAAGCCGGAGCCATTCTGGGCTGTCAGCGTGACGGAACCAAAGGCGGAGGCGGTGCCCTGGGCGACGAGCTGGGTCTTGGCGGAGTCTTTATAAGCGGAGACAGTGACGGAGGTGTCGTAGGTGGCGGTGCCTTGAATCCACGACGAAGAATTACATCCAGTTGTAGCTCCATTTGTTACACTTACAGTCCCAGCGATACCAGACCCCTCATCAGCTGAAAAAGTTGCTGTTGTTCCATCAGGCCACACAGAATTTGAGTGAGCAACAAGGGCCGAGCAGGTATTTGTTTTATACAAATATATTGCTGTTTCAGGATCACCCGCACTAGCTCTAAACCACAATTTTCCAGTACTAGAATTCGAGTCAGTTACACCTGTAGGTGCCCATGAAGCTCCAACATTTTGTAGATCTCCGTTTTCCGTCCACGGCGCTCCGTAACCCGTCAGCGTCTGTGTTGCTGCGTATTCCCAATACAGCACCCCCGCATTCGTGTTGTCGGAGGTCGCGCCACTGATGGTCAAGTCAGAGAGATGGTTTGAAGCGTCGCCCGCTTCGGTCCACGGGGCGATGTAGTTGGCGGCAAGAACAGAGGTCGGGCAGAGCGAAAGAATCAAAGCCGCAAACACGAACAGAGAGAGAGAGAGAGAGAGAGAGAGAGAGAGGTGCGTTTTTCGTCGGGGGGGATTGGCTCTCAACATTGGGCAAATGATAAGGAAAACGGGGACACGAAACGATTGACGAGGAACTTGTATGCTGAGCTGGATGCAGATTTTCCTTCACTCACACACGATCCCCATCCACTTTTCAATGCGCTTGAGGATGATGGAACGACGAGGAGACGCGAGAGGAATCCAGCGATCGACACGGGCGCAGATGCGCTGAGTACGGGAAGAAACAGAGGAGGCAGCAGAAGTGCTGCCGTCGAAGGAGGGAGGAGGGAGGGTTGTTTCCGCAGAGGAACGCAGGAGGCGGTAGGGATTGATCGAAGAGGAAGCAGAGGATGTAGAAGAAGCAGAGGAAGCAGAGGATGCCGAAGATGACGGAGTAGTACCCTCCCACCACTCCACGAAATCTGCGGGGGCGAGGCCGTCATCGTAGAGGCGGCGCCAGTAGGTGGCGGATCCGCCGCCGGAAGATGTGCTGGAAGAGGTGCTGAGGGTATAGCTGAGAGCCTCGTTCGTGTCTGCGGAGTCGGCATTGGTGTCGTCGGTGCAGGCGATGTACACAGTCTTGGCGCCATCGGAACCAAGAGCAGGGGTATCGCAGGATTGGGAAGTTGTTCCTCCGCCGGAGCAGAGAGTGTCGTCAGACATCTGGGCGTAGGTCTCATCGCCGTCGAGGGAGAGGCGGCAGGTGGCGTTCTCATCGGTCGTGAAGGTGATGGTTTGCGTGGTATCGATAATGATGGAGGCGGAGGCGGGGTCAAATCCCGAAGGCGCGGGAGGGGTGGTGTCTAAGGTATATGCCAATTCTTCATTGGTTCCTGCTGTATCTTTGTTGCCTGGAACATCCTGGCATGCAACGTATATGGTTTTAGCTCCGTCCGGAGTCAAGTCCCCCATAGTACAGGAATGGGAAGTGTCTGTTCCTACTGTGCAGTCTGTGTCATCTGCCATATCATCATACGCTTCATCTCCGTCAATACTGGCAAAACAGTCTGCTGTTTCATCAGTGTCAAAGGTTATGGTTGGGGTGGAGTCAATAATGGTTGTTCCGCTAGCTGGGGAGAAGTTGGAGGGGACGGGAGGGGTGGAGTCGGAAATAGAAATATATGTACCTATAGTAGCTGCTCCATAATTAGAATTGCCCACATCTTTATATGTCACCACAAAACTGGTGGAATCGAGAGCAGAAATAAAGGCCTGGGATGTGCTAGCTGAATTAAACACATATTCAGAACCGTAAGATATGGTTGTACCGGAAACAGTGCCTATTATGGCGGTGCCGTAAGAGGAATTGCCAGCATCCGTATATGCCACCACAAAAATAGTTGAGTTGAGAGCGGAAACAGAGGCGCGCGTTGTGCTAGCTGAATTAAACACGTATTCGGAACCGTAAGATATGGTTGTACCGGAAACAGTGCCTATTATGGCGGTGCCGTAAGAGGAATTGCCCACATCTTTATACGCCACCACAAAACTGGTGGAATCGAGAGCGGAAACAGAAACATAAGATGCCTCGCTTGGATTAAACACATATTCGGAACCGTAAGATATGGTTGTACCGGAAACAGTGCCTATTATGGCGGTGCCGTAATAAGAATTGCCAACATCCATATATGCCACCACAAAACTGGTGGAATCGAGAGCGGAAACAGAAGGATTAGATGTGTTAGCCGAATTAAACACATATTCAGAACCGTAAGATATGGTTGTACCGGAAACAGTGCCTATTATGGCGGTGCCATATAAGGAGTTACCCCCATCCTGATATGCCATCACAAAACTGGTGGAATCTAGAGCGGAAACAAAAGGACCAGCATATAATGTGCTAGCTGAATTAAACACATATTCAGAACCGTAAGATATGGTTGTACCGGAAATAGTGCCTATTATGGCTGTGCCGTAAGAAGAATTACCAGCATCCATATATGCCGCCACAAAACTGGTGGAATCGAGAGCGGAAACAGAAGGATAAGATGTGCTAGCTGAATTAAACACATATTCAGAACCGTAAGATATGGTTGTACCGGAAATAGTGCCTATTATGGCTGTGCCGTAAGAAGAATTGCCAGCATCTGTATATACCACCACAAAACTGGTGGAATCGAGAGCGGAAACATAAGGATAAGATGTGCTAGCTGAATTAAACACATATTCGGAACCGTAGTTAATATCAGGATCAATAATCTGGTCAATGTCTATGTCTCCTGTAATCTTTAAATCAAAAGTATCTGTAGATTCAGAAAGGTTGAAAAGAAATACCTTGTAAAACTTCTCCTGATTGATTGCCGGAAATACCGCTAAGGGCGTATCGCTGTCAGGAAGATAAACTTCTATTCTGTTTTCTTTGTTTCCGTTTGGCTTGGCATATAGGGTAATATCATTCTGATTGGTAAGAGTCTTGTCAAAAACAACCCTGATATACTGATTGTTGGAAGCGGATATCCAATTATTGTCTTTTTCCTTGATTGCATCGGTGATTGTTTCAGTTGTATTCCTGTTTTCATCCAACCTGAATGCTTGGGATATTGAGATTTTTCCGTCATCGGAAGGAAGTTTTTCGTTTTGGTTATTATCGCCTTGAGAAGCTATCGCCTTAACCATCTCCATCGTATTCCTGGTGTCTTCCGAAACATCGAATTGAGCTGGTTCTGAGAGTACAGTTTTATCATTATCAGCTGCATCCACAAAAAAGATAAAACTGGCGTTGTTTAAAAATAACGAGCAAACCAAAACAAAAATACTAATCGACTTCACTGATTTAAAAAATAATCCCATGCTTTAGTTACAGTATTGTATAAAAGAGAATATGCATACCCGACGGGAGGAGTTGGCTCTCGGCATTGGCAGAAGTGTAAGGAAAAAGCCTGCGCAAAACGATTGACGTTAAACTTGTATGCAGGGCTGGTTTCACTCATGCTGGAGCCGATGCCGAATGTCCTCCTCGTTACGGAAGATGGTACACCCATGGGCACTGCTGAGCGGGAAGCTGCGCACACATCGCCCGGCATGTTGCACCACGCTTTTTCTGCGTTCGTCTTCCGCGGTGGCCGTCAGGAACTGCTGATTCAGCAACGAAGCAAAGAGAAGACTCTCTTCCCTCTTGTATGGGCCAATACCTGCTGCAGTCACCTGCGGGAAGGCGAAGTGCTCCCCGATGCGGCTCAAACAAGGCTGCACCAGGAACTCGGCTTCACCTGCCCGCTCAAAGAAGTAGCCTCATTCGTCTATCGCGCTGATGATCCTAATGGCCAAGGCACGGAATACGAGTACGACACGATTCTCATCGGGAACATACAGGGGAACCCGCCGCTCAAGCCAGACCCACAGGAAGTAGCCGCGACGAAGTGGATCGCAACCGAGGAGCTGACAAAGGACATGCATGTGCACCCTCTGCTCTACGCGCCGTGGTTCCACTTGGCCCTTCCCATGGCAATGCAATGGCCACGAAAACTACACTATTAAAAAAACGGAACGAAATGGTTAAATTGTTAAATGGCTAAATTGCTCAATTGATATTGCACCGGCTCCACTCTCGCTTGCGAACAATATAACCATAGAACAATGTATCAATACTCCTCCAACGTGATTCCAGCACCATCCTCATCCTCCGGTCTCCACATCGCCATCATCCCCGACGGCAACCGCCGCTGGGCGAAAGCACGCGCCTGGTATCCCTGGCAGGGCCACGAAAAGGCGATCAAGAACTTCCGCACGATCACTGACTGGTGCCAGGCCGATCCGCGCATCGCCGTGGTCACGGTCTGGTGCTTCTCGACTGAGAATTGGAAACGCGACCCGCAGGAAATTACGAAGCTCATGAAGCTTCTGGAGAATTACCTTGAGAAAGAGCGACCCACATTCCAGAAGAAAGAGATCCGCCTGCTCCATTCGGGACGCAAAGACCGCATCCCCGCTTCCCTCTCGACACTCATCCGGACTATTGAAGCAGAGACGAAACACTTCTCCGATTTCACCCTGCACATTGCCCTCGATTACGGCGGCAAAGATGAAATCACCCGTGCGTGGGAACAAGCTCACAACTCAAGACTCACAACTCAAGACTCACAACTGGACGATCCCATTCGTGAACACCTGGATCACCCGGAACTGCAGGACATTGACCTCATCATCCGCACTTCCGGCGAGCAGCGAACGAGTAATTTCTTCCTCTGGCAGAGTACGTACGCCGAGTGGGTCTTTTTGGATACGTTCTTTCCGGACTTCACGACGGATGATCTGAAGAATGCCGTGGACGGCTTCGCCAAGCGCTCCCGACGATTCGGAGGATGAAAAATGTTGTCGCCACTATGCGTGTCATCCTGAGCCCTGTCGAAGGACGACACGCACTGATCCGGTGCCATGGTTCGACAGAGCTCACCATGACACCTCGCATGCAAAACACTCCATTCCCATGAAGCACACCGCCGTCGCACACGGCAAAATCATTTTGACCGGAGAGTATGCGGTGGTCTTTGGTTATCCAGGTATCGCAGTACCAGCTCCGCTGGCCATGCAGGCAACCTTCGAGGAGAACGCTGCAAGTCGTGACCTCACGCTCAAGTGGCTGGGCATCAGCGGAGGGGAAATCTGGGAGGACTACGCACGCAAGATCATCCTGCACCTGGAGAGCGTACGAAGCATCGTGCACTCTCCATTCCGTGGAACGCTGACGATTCGAAACCAATTGCCCTTAAAGAAAGGCATGGGTTCCAGTACCGCGCTCGTGATCGCACTCACACGCTGTCTGCTCGGACAGGGAAAGCGTACCGAAGCCCTCGCGATCGAAGATGCGATGAACCCGGGACACAGCGGCATCGACTTCGCCGTGATCTGGGAGGAGCAGCCGCTCTACTTCAGAAAAGGACAGGAACCGCAAACCATCACGCTCCCGAAAGACCTCCTGCGCGGAGCGCTTCTGGTGGATACGGGCACGCCCAATGAATCGACGCCGGAGCTCGTCGCGTGGATCCAAGAGCGGGTCTTCGACCCGCGTATCAAGCAGGCCATGATCCAAATCGGCAAATGCACCGAACGCCTGAGAAAGGGCGAAGACATCCGTACGGTCTTCCGCGATCATCACCGGTCCCAAGTGGCTCTGGGAGTCATCCCGAAGCCCGTGCAGACACTCATTGCGGAAATCGAGCGGCTGGGCGGAGCCGCCAAGGTGCTCGGGGCGGGAGGAAAGACCGGAGGCGGAGGGCTTGCCCACCGTAGCTTTGGCGGAGGTGGGACCGTACTCGCACTCCACAAGAATCCCGACTTGATCCTGCCGGTGATCCGGAAGAATGCACATGGCTTTATGCCCCTTCTCCCGTCTAAATGAGCACCGCCCGTTCCACGCCCAATATCGCCTTCATCAAGTACTGGGGTAATCGCTCCGAGGATCTGCGGCTGCCGATGGCCCCGTCGTTCTCGATGACCCTGGACCGGCCGACGGTGGAAATCACCGTGGAGGATGCGGACGCGTTCGCCGTGCGCTCGTTGCTCGCAGACGGATCGGAGAAGACGCTCAAGGAAAAGGATATCGAGCGCTTTCGGAAAGTTGTCGCGCTCATGCGGCAATACCTGGCAACACTGGGAATGGACGACGCACTGTCCGGGAAACTCCTGATCACCGTTCGCTCGCATATTCCGCCTGCCGTGGGTCTCGCCTCTTCCGCCGCGGTCTTCAGCTGCCTCGCGAAAGCAATTGCCGGCTTCATGCGGGATCAACAGAAGCTTACGGACAAACAAATCAGCATCCTCGCACGGTTGGGATCTGGTTCCGCTGCGCGAAGTATCTTCGGCGGGTATTCGACGCTCGAAGAAGGGAACGGGATGGAGATAGGAAATTCCTGGAGTGAGCAGATTGCTGATGAAGGACACTGGCTCCTCCACGATATCGTGGTGGTTCCTGCTATGGAGGAGAAGAAAGTGGGTTCCACGGATGGTCACGCTTTGGCTTCCACAAGCCCTTTCTATACCGATCGTGTGCAATCCATCCGCGCACGTCGTCAGCGGGAGTGCATCCGGGCAATCCGGAAGAAAGACTTCGAAGCACTGCAGCGCGTCACGGAAGAGGATTGTCTCGACATGCATCATGTGATGGAGACCTCCACTCCTCCTCTGCACTACCTCAATGCGGAAACGCATCGAATCGTCGATGCCATTAAAGAATTACGCACGAAGGAGCATCTGCCAGTGCTCTTCACCATGGATGCGGGACCAACAGTCCACCTGGTATGTCCAGAAGAGGGCAGATCAGCCGTTCTCTCCTTCGCCCATGCACAGAAGGGATGCACGATTTTCGAAACGAAAGTGGGCCCCGGCTCCTCACTTCTCTAAAAAAACATAAACAAAAACCGGTTGGAAGGGCGGGATGGGAGGGAGGGAAACCCGCAGGTTTCCCGCCCAGCTTGGGTTAGGAGGGTGATGGGGGGGGTGTCGAGGGGCTGAGGGAACCCTTCGGCTTTGCTCAGGGCGAGCCGAACAAGGTTCCTTAAGCCCCCTGACAAAAAAGATATGTCTATCCGAAGGAGTATTGATAACAAATACGATACAATCCAGTCCAATGAATCTGCGAACCATCCCTTCCGGCCTCAATGCGGAACAACGCTGTGACGAGCGGAGAGCGCGCGTTGAAGCGGAATGCGGCGTGAATCTTTCTCTTCTCCATGAAGAAGGTGCACGAATCGGTCAGGCCGACGAGAAGAATTGCGAGCAGATGATCGGCTCTGTTTCCCTCCCCGTCGGCATCGCCGGGCCACTCACGATCACCTTCAGCTCCGGCGAACAATCCGACATCTTCCTTTCTCTTGCCACAACCGAGGCGGCACTTGTCGCGAGTGTGAATCGCGGATGCAAAGTTCTTTCGACAAGCGGAGGCGTTTCGATAAAATCCGTCTACCACGGCATGTCCCGATCGATGGTGTTCAAGCCAAAAAACGGAAAAGTACAGTCGTACACCTCAGCAATCAGGGCGAAGGAAGCAGAATGGAAAAAAATCGGCGAGGCGACGAGCGCACATCTCAAAATTCTCCGTTACGATCTCGATGAATCCGACGGCTACACCTTCCTCACGATTTTCTGCAACACCTCGGAAGCCATGGGCATGAACATGGCGACGATCGCCGCGCAGGCCATCGGCAATTTCCTTGCTCAAGAGCTTGATGCCGATCTCATCACCATCGCGGCGAATGTGGACAGCGACAAGAAGCCGAGTCGAAGGACACATGACCGGGGACGTGGGTACGAGGTGACCGCCAGTGCCGTGATCCCCTCTTCCGTGATTCAGGAAATTCTGAAGACGACGCCCGAAAAACTCCTCGCAGTCGCGGATGCAAAACTCCGCGTGGGCTCAACAATTGCAGGTGCCATCGGCAGCAACCTGCATGCGGCAAATATCGTCGCGGCACTTTACCTCGCCACCGGACAGGATGCGGCACACGTGGTGGAAGGATCGCTGGCGGATACGACGGTGGCGGCTGCAAAAGACGGCATCACCATCCAGACGCGCCTGCCCGCCCTCCTCGTCGGCGTGCGCGGCGGCGGAACGGCTCTGCCCGCCCAAAATCAGTGCCTTTCTCTCATCTTAAAACCGCAAAGCGGGATGCTTCCCGCGCTGCGACGACCGCAGCAGATGGCGGAAACGATCGGCGCCGCAGTCCTTGCCGGGGAATTGAGCCTGCTCGCGGCACAGGCCACGCAGACGCTTGCGTCATCGCACAAAAAAATGGCACGGTGAGAGGGTGGTTCTATTGCGAGACAGAACGGGTAAAATGGCTTTTTTAAGAGCAAAAAACGTCATGAGCGCAAACATTCCAGCGCGGGAAGCTTCCCGCGCTGGAATAGGACAGGAATGATAGGTACTCATGACCCAGCGGCACCATATTCAGAACGGACAGATGATGCTTGTCACAACGAACACCTGTCATCGCATGCGAATCTTCGCGGATCCCGCTTGCGCACGCCAGGTTATCGATAGTCTGTACCGTGCACAATTGCTTCATCCATTCTTCCTCCATGGATTTGTCGTCATGCCGGATCACTGCCACATACTGCTCCATGTTCCGGAAAACGGTTCCATTTCAAAAATCATGTATTGCTTCAAACGATCTGTGTGCTTTGAGGTGGGAAAACCGATCTGGCAATGACGATTCCATGTTCGTCTTGTCGACAATGCGTGGGAAGCTCTGCGTTACATTCATCTGAATCCAGTACGGCAGGGTATCTGCGAAGCGCCAGCGGATTATCCATGGTCATCCGCTTCTGGACGATGGGATGTCACTGATCTTTCGGAATGGTGATACAACCCAGCGCACCCAGCGCACGAAGCTTCGTGCGCTGGGTTTCTATGGCATACTGGCTCCATGCAGCTCACCTGCAAAAATTCCTGGTGCCGGCAACCCTTCGCCGCCACCGACGGTGACCGCGCGTTCTACGAAAAAGTCTCGCCGGTGTTCAACGGGAAGAAGGCGCACATCCCGCCTCCGACACAGTGTCCCTCATGCAGAAGACAGAGAAGGCTCGTTTGGCACAACATCATGAACTTCCACCGGAGAAACTGCGACAGAACCGGAAGGGAAATCTTGTCGAACATTCCTCCGGAAAAGCCGCATACGGTGTATGACATTAATGCATGGTGGGAGGATTCCTGGGATCAGCATGCAATGAACATTGCGTTTGATTTTGGAAAACCGTTCTTTGGGCAATTTTCAGAACTTCTGCTAAAAGCTCCAATACCCAGTCTGCACGCGCAACCATCCACGGACGAGAACTGCACGTACACAAACTACGCGTTATTCAATAAGAACTGCTATTTGATATTCCATGCAAACGGCAATGAGGATTGCCTGTACGGCTTTGGCGTGAAGTTCAGCAAGAACGCGGTTGATGTATTGAATTCATTCGATTCGGAAATACAGTACGAATGCATCGATTGCGAGAATTGCTACAATTTATGCTACTGCAAGGATTGTGAAAATTGCGCCGATTCGTTGTTTCTTGATGATTGTATCGGGTGTAAGAACTGCATTGCCTGCCACAATCTCCGCAATGCGGAGTACCGCATTTTCAATGAGAAAACCTCCAAGGATGCATTTGAAAAATTGCGTTCGACGATCCTGAATGGATCGCACGCGACACGCGAAGAGTGGCAGAAAAAATTCGACAGCTTTCTGCGCTTGAGACCACGTCGTGCCACAATGATCCGGCAATGCGAAAATTGTTCGGGCGATCACCTGTACCGTTGCCAGAACGTTCACGAAAGCTATGACATAAAGGATGTACGGGATGGAAAATTCTTAGACAGAATATTCAATGGGCCAAATAGTGATTTGTATGATGTCTACCAATTCGGTGTTAAAGCGGAGATGTGCTACGAGTGCTCGGTGGTGGGCATCAATGCAAACAACGTGTGCTTCAGTGCACTGTGCAGGAACGAAGTGAGTGATATCCTCTACAGCTTCTTCTGTCAGACATGCAAGCACTGCTTTGGCTGCGTGGGGCTCCACAATCAGGAATACTGCATCCTCAACAAGCAGTATTCAAAGGAAGACTACGAAACACTTGTGCCGAAGATTATCGAACACATGCAGCAAACCGGCGAATGGGGCGAGTTCTTTCCTGCCGAGCTGTCACCATTCTCGTATAACGAAACGATCGCACAGGAGCACTTTCCCATGACGCAACGAGAGATTGAGATGCGGGGATGGGAGTGGCGCGACCGGACGGATGAGATCCCCAAAGTGAAGAAAACCATCCCAGCCGAAAAACTCCCCGACAACATTGCGGATATCCCCGACGACGTCATTCACTGGGCAATTGAGTGTGAGATAACCAAACGACCATTCCGGGTTACCAAGCAGGAATTGGCATTCTACCGCACAATGAGGCTGCCAGTTCCGCACCTGCATCCCGATGAGCGACACAAGCGGCGCATAACAATGAGGAATCCCCGCAGGATCTGGAAGCGCCAGTGCGCAAAGTGCAACAAGCCGATCGAAACCACCTACTCGCCCGAACGACCAGAAATTGTGTATTGCGAGGAATGTTATCTGAGGGAAGTGTATTGAACGATCCTAGCGCACGAAGCTTCGTGCGCTAGGGATATATCCCGAATACTGTTTACTTTCCGCAACACGCGAACCTACACAGGTATACTCAATACATCCCTATGCCCTCTCCCCACTCCGCCATCGTCGGCTTCGGCATGTACATCCCGAGCAATCGCATCACGGTCGAAGAGATCGCGAAACATTGGGGACGTGATCCGAAAGAGATCGTGAACGGACTGGGCGTAAAAGAAAAAGCGGTCGCGGGAGCCGACGAAGACAGCTTCACGCTTGCGTTCGAGGCAGGAAAACAGGCCATTGAGACGGCGGGGATCCGCTCCTCGGAAATTTCTGCCATCTTTGCCGGATCCGAAAGCCACCCGTACGCGGTCAAACCCACGAGCAGCATGCTGGCCGCCGCCCTCGACCTGCACCCGTTCTCCTTCTGTGCGGATCTGGAGTTCGCCTGCAAAGCGGGCACGGCGGGACTGCAGATCGTGGATGCCTTCGTCCGCAGCGGACAAATCACCTATGGAATGGCCATCGGCACGGACAAAGCGCAATCGAAACCCGGTGACGCACTGGAATACACCGCAGCCGCGGGAGCGGCGGCGATTGTGGTCGGATCAGACACCTCCGAACACGCCATCTGCCGCATCGAACACACCATTTCCTTCACGACCGACACTCCCGACTTCTGGCGTACCGCGGATGCTCCCTATCCCGCCCACGCGGGGCGCTTCACGGGGGAACCGGGCTATTTTTTGCACGTGCGCCAGGCACTCACCGGCATCCTCGACATCACGAAAACGAAATTGAGTGACGTCGATCACGTCGTTCTGCACATGCCAAACGCCAAGTTTCCGAACAAGATCGCCAAGGAATTCAAGATCTCAAAGGAGCAGATGCAGACCGGATTCATCGTGCCTCAGATCGGCAACACTTACAGCGCCTGCTCTCTACTCGGACTCGCGTACGTGCTGAAACAGGCGAAGAAACATCAGAAGATCCTGCTCGTTTCGTACGGATCGGGAGCGGGGGCTGACGCCTTCCTGCTCACGATGCTCCGCGATGGCCCCGTTCTGCCCATAGATGAGCGACAACTTCGCTACATTTCCTACGGAGAGTACCGGAGGAGTACGGAAAGAGAAGGTGCCCGAAGCATTGGCTGACGAAGGAGGAGGAGGACAAGGAATACAAAGAAACCAAAGAGAACAAGGAACGCGATAGACAATGGTTCCCGAGAAAATAAGGAGCATTATCGTTGTACTCCTTGTACTCTTCGTCTTCCTTGTACTCTTCGTTCTAAAGTGTTCCATCGCCCTTTCTCATCGGGTACACTCTCACTCGTATTCCATGCAAAAGAACATCTCGCTTATTGGAATCGGCCAGACGCCTTTCGGGGAATGGTGGGGCAAGAGCCTCTTCACCTTAGTCGAGGAGGCAGTGGACAGCGCCATTACGTCCGCCCCCTGCTCAGCACTGGATATCGACTTTATCATCGTGGCCAACATGCTCGGAGAAGTAGTGAACGGTCAGGCACATCTGGGCGCAATCGCTTCCTCCATGCTCCCCCATCACCCTCCCGCCATCCGGGTGGAGGCAGCCTGCGCTTCGGGATCGATTGCGGTACACACTGCCTGCGCCCTGCTCGAGAGCGGACGCGCCGAGACTGTACTCGTGGTGGGAGCTGAAAAGATGACCGATGCCTCCGGCGACGAAATCCAAACCGCACTCATGGGCGCGGCAGACAGCGAGAAAGATGCTCCTTGCGGCCTCACGTTCCCCGGCATTTTCGGGCTCGTCGCGCGCCGGTACATGCACGAGTACGGCCTCACCCGTGACCAACTCAACCTCGTAAGTGCGCGGCATCACAGTAACGCCCTCAAGAACCCCTTTGCGCAATTCCGGCAGGAGATGACACCGGAGCAGATCGGCGCGAGCACGATCGTGGCGGACCCCCTGCGACTCCTTGATTGTTCCCCGGTGAGCGACGGAGCAGCCGCCTGCATCCTCTCGACAAAACACCGCTCCCCTATCCGCATCGCCGCCTCTCAGACGAGCACCGATTCCGTGAGCATCACTGACCGACCCACGCTCACCTCCTTCGCCGCCACCAAGGATGCTGTTGAGCGCGCGCTGGATGAGGCAAATATCTCGACGAGCGATATCGCGCACGTTGAACTGCATGACTGTTTCTCGATTGCCGCGGTCATTGCGCTGGAGGACATGGGGTTTGCGGAACCCGGCGAAGGAATTCAATGGTATGAGAAATTGCAATCCATGACCGTGAATGCCAGCGGAGGACTGAAGGCCTGCGGACATCCGGTCGCGGCGACGGGCATTAAACAGATCATCGATGTCAGTAAGCAACTGCAGAACTCCGGTAAACGTTTCGGTCTCGCCCACAACTTTGGCGGTGTTGGCGCCACATGCTGTATCCACATCCTGCATCACTCCCCATAAATAATGCGATTGAACAACACCTTCAATCTCCGGCTCCTTCGCTATTACCAACTGCCTCTGTTCGATTCCATGTCTCCTCTCCACCCGGAGGGGGGAGAGGGTAGGGTGAGGGGGCAAAAGACAAGAAAAGCATCATCTATTCCCCAAAACCATGCATACTCCTGACTCCCCCGCCGTCACTGCGCGCTCCCTGGCCCGCCAAAAAACCCGCATGCTTCCAGGCACGTTGCTCTCCTTCACCACCGTCACCCATCCGCCCAAGGGATTTCCGGATCGCCCGCGCCTGATCGGGTTCATCGAACTCATGGATGGGCAGCGTGTCCTTGGAACACTCGCAGGAGTCATGGAACCGAAGATCGGGCAGATGGTGATTCCGCGCATGCACTTGAACCGCGTGAACGCAGGGGGATTGCGCCTGTACGAAATCGCCTACGAACTCACGGAGCGTGTGCGCGAACCGGAATCTGAAACGAAAAAATTCCCCGGATACATCCTCGCGCTCACGGGTCCGTCGGGCGTGGGCAAGACCACGGTCTCGCTGCTCTTGACGAAGATGCTCAGCGATTTCACAACCAAAGTACCCATCGTCACGAGCCGTTCTCCGAAGGAAGGTGATGATCAGGAGTACGACTATGTCACTCCAAAGGAATTTGAGCGAATGGAGAAGGGCGGAGCACTCGTCGCATGGACACATCTGCCCTCGGACTCAGAACAACGCTCCTACGGATATCGCAAAGCAGATATTCTGGCAATTTGGGAGCAGGGCAAGCTGCCGGTCGTGGTGACGGAAATGCATCTGCTGCAGGGACTTGCCGGACACTATGGACGTCGCTCCATCCTCTCGTTCGGACTGCTGCCGCCGGGCGAGAGCAAGCGCGCCATGCTCAGTCACCTGCTGCACCGCATGCGTGCCCGAGGTCGCGAAACCGACGCTCAAATCGAGGAGCGGCTGCTCAATGCCCAGGCGGATTTGGACTACTTCACACGCGCCGCGCACCTGTTCGACTTTGTCCTTGTCAATGAGGATTTGGACGCCGTACTGCAGGTCATCAAGGGCCATGTTTTGGAGCTTGCGAAAGCCTAGAAGTCCACACCATCATTTTGAGTTCATGCAACGCTCACACCATTCAGCCCAAAGGGAGATTGTGGTATAATCATGAGATTATTCGCGTGCGTACGCGAAGAAACAAACATCCATGTCATTCCATTCACTTATGTTCGGCTGGGAATACCCCCCGCGTCACCTGGGTGGGCTTGGCGTGGCCTGCCAGGGGCTCATCCGGGGACTCGTGAACCAGAATGTGAAGGTCACACTGGTGCTGCCGTTCGCCGCCGACGGATCGGAAGATCAAATCGACATCCTCTGCCCACAGGAGCATCACATCCAGAAGATCCGGGTCGCCAGTCTCCTGCTCCCCTACGACTCCGCCGAGCTCTACGCACAGCGCATTCAGTCCATCCCGCGTGAAACGGCGCAGATCTACGGCGCAGACCTCGGCCATGCCGTCCATGTGTTCACCGAAACAAGTGTTGAAGTGACGAAGCATCTTCAGCCCGACATCGTGCATGCGCACGATTGGATGACCTACGAAGCGGGACTCCGTTCCGCACGACACCACGGCAAGCCCCTCGTCACACACATCCACGCTACGGAACTGGATCGCACGCATTTCCATCCCAACGAGTGGATCTACGGACGCGAGCGGTGGGCATTTGAACAGGCGGATCACGTCATCGCCGTGAGTAATTACACAAAAAATATCCTGGTGCAGCATTACGGAATCAATCCGGATAAGATTTCCGTCGTGCACAACGGCAGTGACGAAACTTACCACGCCGATACGGCGCCGACACAGATCACAACCATGTCCGGAAAGAAAAACCCGATGGTGCTCTTCCTCGGACGCCTCACGATTCAAAAAGGCCCGATGCACTTCCTGGAAATGGCATCCATGGTGCACCGGCACGATCCGGACGTGCAGTTCGTTATCGCGGGGGACGGCCACATGCTCCCCTCTCTCGTCCATCAGTCAGTCAAACTCGGACTGCAGGATTGCATCGTCTTCGCAGGGAAAGTTTCGAGCGACGAGGCGCGGAAACTCTACACTCAGGCAAGTTGTTTCGTGATGCCGTCGCTCTCGGAGCCCTTCGGACTCGTGGCACTGGAAGCAATCGCCCAAGGAACTCCTGTCATCCTGAGCAAACAATCCGGCGCAAGCGAGGTGATCGGCCATGCATTCAAGGTGGATTTCTGGGATACCGAAAAGATGGCGGACTGCGTGCTCACGATTCTCCGCGAAACCCCCCTCGCCTCTCAACTCACAGCCGAAGCCCCGCGCGTGCTGCAACGTCTCACGTGGGAGAATCAGGCAGGAAAGGTAGTCTCGATTTATGAAAATCTTCTTCGTTCCTAACCCCCAATATTCCAATCCCTATTCCCTAATAATCCAATCCCCAATCCCTAAAATGCCTCCCCGCATCTGCCTCTACTTCCAGATCCATCAGCCGTACCGACTCCGCGATCTTCGGATCACGGAAATCGGGAAGGGGAAAACCATGGACTACTTTGACCACGACAAGAACCGTTCGGTCTTCCGCAAGGTCGCCGAAAAGTGTTACCTGCCGGCGAACCGCCTGATGCTCTCACTGCTGCAGAAGTATCCGGATTTCCAAATCGCCTACTCGCTCTCGGGCGTCTTTTTGGATCAGTGCGAGGAGTACGGACAGGATGTCCTCGAGAGTTTTCAGCGCCTCGCCAAGACGGGCAGAGTGGAATTCCTCGCCGAAACATACTATCACTCGCTCTCATCCATTCAGGATACGGAGGAATTCTGCGAGCAGACCACGCTGCACATCCGCAAGATCGAGGATCTGTTCGGGATGACCCCGACAGTCTTCCGGAATACGGAACTCATCTACTCGAATGAGCTGGCCCAGACGGCGCGACTGATGGGATTCAAGGGCATTCTCGCCGAAGGCACCGACCATCTCCTGCAGGGGCGAAGCGCGAATCTGCCCTATACGCCTCCGCGGTTCCGTCTTCCACGCAGGAAGGAAATGCTCATTGCCCGGCACCGCCCGCTGCCGCAGAGATCGGAAAATATTTCCGTCCTGCTCAAGAACTATCGTCTATCCGACGATGTGGCCTTCCGCTTCTCGGACAAAAGTTGGGTTGGCTTCCCGCTCAATGCGGAAACCTTCACCGACTGGCTGCTCGGCGACGGCGGACACAGCGTGAACTTGTTCATGGATTACGAAACCTTCGGCGAACACCAGTGGGAAGATACGGGCATCTTTGAATTCCTTCGGACATTGCCCCGCATCTGGCAGGAACGTGGGATGAAATGCGCCACACCCTCTCAGGTAATCGAACAATGGTATGAAAATAATCGTGCCGAAGTCGGGCAAAGCCCGACTGGCCGCAGGTCCCCCGAGGGGGAAAGCACACCGCTGAGGGAAAAGAGAGCCCATGAGAGAAAAACCGCAGGTTTTACTCTCATGCCGGTCTACGACGCGCACAACGTGATCTCGTGGGCCGACACCGAACGCGATCTCTCGGCATGGCAGGGCAATCAGATCCAAACCTCCGCGCTCAAGGCCATCCATGCTCTGGGGCCGCTGGTGAAAGCCACGGGAAATCCCGATCTCCTCCGCATATGGCGCAAATTGCAAACATCCGACCACTTCTACTACATGTGCACCAAGTACTGGAACGACGGCGACGTGCACAAGTACTTCAGTCCCTACGATTCGCCCTACGAAGCCTACCGCCGCTACAGCCACGCATTATGTGATCTACGGCAACGAATAACGAATGCGACACCTTTCCCCCGGAGAAAGAGACGGAAGACATAAGACGAAAGATGGAAGCAGATCACTGACATCTTCTGTCTTCCGTCTTACATCTCCTCCCCACCTTCTCAACCCCCCACAATGCCAAAAGCTCTGATTCTCGGAAATGGCTCCGTCCTCGCCGCATTCGATGAACGGCTGCAGATGTGCGACCTGTACTTCCCCCATGTAGGCATGGAGGATCACACGGGCTATGGCAACGTGCATCGCACGGGCATCTTCGTAGAAGGCCGCGGATTTGCGTGGTTTTCGGACTCATCGTGGTCGGTCGAACCACGGTACCGCATGGATTCCCTTGTGGGCGAGTCAAGACTGAAGAACGAACATCTTGGCATCGAACTCATCGCCGAAGATTTCGTGCACCCGTTCTACAACATCCTCATCCGCAACTTCCGCATCCGGAGCCTGGATGGCATTGCGAAAAAAATCCGCGTCTACTTCCACCACAACCTGTTCATTTACGGCGATAAGCAAAAGGATACCGCCTTCTACGAACCGTTCACGAATACCGTCATCCACTATCGCCAGACCCGCTATTTCCTGATCGGTGGCGAGACGAGCGATCCGGATGCGAGCCTCACCGGACGCGTGGGGACGGGAGAGTATCAGTCTGTCCTCCGCAGCAAGGAACGTCTGGGGACATGCGGCATCGGCAGCTACAGCATCGGAAAAGCCAACTATCAGGGCTTCGAAGGGACTTGGAGGGATGCGGAAGATGGCGCACTCTCGAACACGACCATCGACCAGGGTTCGGTGGATTCGACCGTAGGGATCCATGCCCTCCTGCCCCCGAACAGGGAAACGACCGTGACGCTCTGGCTCTGCATGGGCAGGAACCTCGAGGAGGTCGTGAACCTGCACCAGATCGTGGTAACGGAAGGACAGCAGCGGCTGCAATCAAACTGCCACAACTACTGGAAGAGTCTCGTCCACATGGCGCAGCAGTCCTTCGGGAGCCTGAGCGAGCGCATCGTAGACCTCTACCGCAGGAGTCTGCTTCTGATTCGTCTGCACGCGGACAATGCCGGCGGGATCGTGGCGGCGGCCGATGCGGATATCATGGCGTTCAATCGCGACACCTACACGTACGTGTGGCCGCGGGACGGCGCCTTCATTTCGCTCGCGCTGGATCAGGCGCACCTGCACGAGGTGACGCGGCGCTTCTTCGAATTCTGCGCGCGCGTGCAGACGCCCGACGGCTACCTGCTTCACAAATACAACCCCGACGGCTCGCTGGGATCTTCGTGGCACCCGTGGTACCGCGACGGCGAAGCGCAAATGCCCATTCAGGAAGACGAGACGGCGCTCGTGATCTATGCGCTCTGGAAACACTTCGAGCGTGTGCAGGATTTCGAATTCCTGCAGGAGATGTACGAGAAATTCGTGAAGAAAGCCGGCCAGTTTCTCACGGAATTCCGCGAAGATGCGACGGGGCTGCCCTTCCCCAGCTACGACCCGTGGGAGGAGCACCGCGGCATCTTCACCTACACGGTCGCGACCGTGGCCGCCGGCCTTCATGCGGCGGCGCAGATCTGCCAGATTCTGGGTCACCACACGCATTCCGAACGATTCCATACCGCCGCGGATGAAACGCGGCAGGCACTGCACTTCCACCTCTACGATGAAAAGGAGAAACGCTTCATGAAGATGATCCGCCGGAAGGACGGACGCACGGTCGAACGGGACATCACCATCGACGCCAGTATCGCGGCAATCTGGAAGCTCAACGTCCTCCCCGCAGGCGATCCACGCGTCGTCTCGACCATGGAACAGATGAAGCAAGCACTGACCGTTCGCACACCGATCGGAGGGCTCGCGCGGTTCACGCACGATGTGTACCACGCCAAAGTCCCCCTCACGTCCGATATTCCAGGTAATCCCTGGATCATCACCACGCTCTGGGAGGCGCAATGGTGCATCGCGCAGGCCAAAACTCTGGAAAACCTGAAGCCGGCGAAACAGACCCTCGAATGGGCGGCGGACAGGGCTTCCCGCACGGGCATCCTCCCGGAACAAATGCACCCCATAACAGGAGAGCCGCTGTCGGTCGCCCCGCTCGCATGGAGCCACGCGACATTCGTGGAAACGGTCCTGCAGTTTGTGGAAAAAGAGCGCGGATTAGCTTCTTAGCTGGTTAGCTTGTCCGCCTGCTTAAGATTGGCAAGGAAAAACCAACAAGTCAAAAACCCAATAACTCAACAAGTTAAAAAGCTGACCAGCTAAAAAGCTCACTATGCTATGATCTCCCCCATGCGCCCGTCTTCGCCTCCAGCTCCGCAGCGGCTTCGTACAATCATCCTCTCTCTCCTTGCATGCTGCTTCCTGACGCCCATGGCCAACGCACAGTCTGCCTCTTCGTTGAGCTCTGCAACGACAGGAAGTGGAAATACCGTGGATGTCTGGGCACAGCGCCGGGAACGTGCAGGTTCTTTCGACGCACAGTGGACGAACTTTGCTCTCGTACAGAAGAGCTGGGTGACGAAGTGGCAGAAAGCACACGGCAAACTGACGGCACACATCGATCGGTGTCACGATGAAGTGCGCAACGCGAACCGTGACACCCTGCTGCCGGTGACGCTGCAGTGCTATCGCGGCCAGCTGCTTCTGGAACGAGACGCGCTCACAAACGAACGGGAAGTGATCAATCTGTGGCCGGGCATTCCCGTCGAATCAAAGGCAACGATGCTCCAGACAATCGACGGACTCCTCAGTGCCATCCAGCCGGTCGTTGATGCCATTGATGCCAAGGTCTTCACCACGCTGGATGCCTTTCAGGATGTACGCACCAATCTGCGCACGCAGTACCGTGCATCCTACTGGCTGGCTTCTGCCCGCTTTCGCGCCGATGCCGCCCTCACGTGGCTGGATGCGCTGTTGATCTCCATCCACACTCTGACACAAGAAGGAACGCTTGAGCCTGCTGTGCAGGAAAAAATCCTCTCCGCCCTTCAGTGTTATGAAGCTGCGGAGCCCCTGCTTGCAGCCGCCAGTAGCGCAGAAACATTGGAGGCATCCCGTAAGAAGTTCTCAGAAGCAGGCGCGCTTCTCTCTCCCTGCGGAGCTCTCCTCACGGAAGCACAAACCCTTGCGCCTCAATTTTCTTCTTCCCTGTCCTCCGAAGCTCAATGAGCGAAGGAGGATCTTCCCACTCATCCTTATGTTCCAAGACGACGATGACAACAACGGTAAGAAACCGACTCCCCCGCCCGAGCCTCCGTTCCCCGAGGAAGACGACAGCAATCTGGGAGATGACTTCACGAAAGTAGGTGAAGGCAAAGATCTCACGAACGCTGATCAATGACCGCTGATTTCAATCGTGAGCAGGCGCTCGATATCGCGCGTCGTGCGGCGGCTGCGGGCGCAAAGATCGCGATGGACAAACGAACATCCTTGGAACATCTCGTGGTGGAAGCGAAAGAGATCACCGATTACGTCACGGACGTGGACCGTGCCGCGCAAGCAGCCATCATCGCAATGATCCGGGAGGCATATCCGGATCACCGAATCCTGGCTGAGGAAGACGGCGCAGAGGGACTGGGTGATCCTTCCTCCTCGTTTCTCTGGATTATCGACCCGCTGGACGGCACCAAACCCTACGTGCACGGAAAGGATGAGTTCGCTTGCATCATCGCGCTTGAGAAGGCAGGCAAAACCATTCTCGGCGTCATGGAAGTGCCGGCAAAAAAAGACAGCTTCTGGGGGATGCGCGGAGGCGGCGCATTCCTGAACGGCAAAGCGATCACGGATCTGCGCGCTACGCGCGATCTCGACGATGCGATTCTCTGCACGAATACAGGAGGCCACACACGGGGAACGCACAAAGTGATAACGGTCCCCTATCCCCGCTGCGCTTCGCTGCAGAACTACGGCTGTGCCGCCGTGGAAATGGCGGAAATCCTGAAGGGAAGGAACGATGGCGTTTTCTTCGAGGGCGTGCACCTCTGGGACGTCGCCCCGGCCTGTCTGCTCATCGAAGAGGCTGGAGGCAAGTCCCGCACCGAGCTCATGGATCCCAAAAACTCCCGTGGCGGCGTGCGCTGCGTCGCCTCCACTGCACCGATCTTTGATGAACTGTGCCGGTTCGTGTTCAAGTAAACACACAATAAAATAAACAACACACAGTCATCGTCCTAAGTCCCAATTCCTAATCCCTAATCCCTAAAATCCCACCCCGCCTTCTTCATCAGTTGCCCCAGCAGAAATATCGGCAATCCAACGATCGAAGACCAGTCCCCCTCGATCCGCTCGATCATCAGCTGTCCTAAGCCGTCGATCTGAAACGAACCGGAACGCCCTTCCCAAAGCCGCGTACCGATCCACCAGTCGATCTCTGAAGGCGAGAGGTGCTTGAACATCACCGAAGACATTGACATGCCCTCCTGCATTTCGCCCTGCGGATTACTGACGCAGAGCCCGGAGTAGACAAGAGATGTCCCGCCGCTCTGTAACTGAATCATGGCGCGTGCCTCATCTGCGCCTCTTGGCTTTTCGAGGAGCGTGCCGTCAGAAGCCACCACAAGCGTGTCGCAGCCGATGATCCATGCATGGGGATGCATGCTGTGTGCGCGCTCTGCTTTCAGGCGCGCGAAGAACTGCGCTCGTTCCACGGGATCGGAATGTGTACGGTCACTCTCATCCTCCACACTCGTCACACAAACTTCAAACGGTATATCGAGCCCCTCGAGGAGCATTTTCCGCTGTGGACTGGCCGACGCGAGGACAAGTTCTTGAGGCACAAGAAGCATAGTACAGGGAAAGGCCCTCTGCGCATCACTCCTTGTACTCTTCGTACTCCTTGTCCTCCTTGTACTCCTATCGTTGAACAGGCTTCGTCATCTCGATGCGATCCTTGAGCGTGGAAGGCTGTGACGTACGACGAGTCGTCCGGATTTGCTGCAGATCATTACCAAGTCCTGTAGGAGCCGCATCTTGTAGTTGTTCTCCCACGAGCGACGTGCAGAGCAGATACATCGCCTGCGGGAGTTTCTTGGAGCAGTACCTGATGCGAACAGCGCGCCGCATGGCCATTCGTTCGCTGGGTTCCAGATCCTGAATGGTAAGATCTCCCGCAGCAGCCGCATGGGTCGCCGAGGAAGAAGAACCTTCCTCTCCAATGGCGGGAATCGGCTGCTTCATCTCGATGGCACTCTGCACGTTTGCGATACGCGCCATGTCATTGATCGTAGGGCACCCCGTGTTCTCGTAGTACTGACTCTGTCGTGCAATGCATTCGTTCTGCACGATCGTATAGGCCTCACAGACAGCACTGGACTTCTCGATTTCCCTGACACAGCGCTCATTGAGACGCGAAAGCGCACGACGTGTCGCCTTGAGTTCTGTTTGGTTCCCGAATGCCTGATCCTGCAGCGTCTGGCTGTAATGCCCGTCGCTGAGGAAGGCCGTGGCCATCGGAACGGCAATGGCAACGGTGAGGACGCCGGTCGACAGGTACACGGAGAGTCTGCTGCGCTTCATATTGGTGTGTGGAGGAATCAATCCATTATAGCAAAACTCCGCTTTTACCGCAATCCTACGGCCTTTCGCACCTTTTGCATGGTTTCTTCGGCGAGACTGCGTGCACGTGCATTCCCATGCTCCAACACATGGGCAACTTCCTTGGGTTTGAGGGCAGCCCTGCGTGTGCGGAGCGGCCGGAGTGCATCCATCACCTGCTCGAACAGACGCTTCTTGGCATCAGCGTAACTCAAGCCGGAGCGGTACTCACCGGCCAGTGTTTCTGCTTCTTTCTTATCGAGGAAAAGCCGGTGAATCTGGAAGATGGGACACGTGTCGGGATCTTTGGGATCGTTCATTCCCTTCGAATCGGTCTGGATGCCCATGATCGCCTTCTTGAGAACGCTCTCCTCGGCAAAGAGCGGAATCGTATTGCCGTAGCTCTTGCTCATCTTGCGTCCGTCCGTTCCCGGTACGACCGCCACCTCCGCGCGGATGAAAGGCTCCGGAAGCGTGAAGACCTCGTCGAACGTGCGATTGAACTTGGTCGCAATGTCGCGGGCGATCTCGACGTGCTGCTTCTGGTCGCGCCCGACCGGAACGATATTCGTCTGATAGAGCAGAATATCGGCAGCCATGAGCACGGGATACGTGAAGAGACCGGCGGAAGCGGCAATCCCCTGCTGAACCTTGTCCTTGTAACTCACAGCCCGCTCCAAGAGCCCCATGGGCGTCACGGTGGAGAGGATCCAGAGGAGCTCTGTGTGTTCGGGAATCCTGGACTGCTCGAAGATCACGGCCTTCTCGGGGTCGAATCCGCAGGCAAGGTAGTCGAGGACGATATCCTCGCGTGCTTGCTTCAATTTGGCCGCATCCTGCATGGTCGTGAGCGCGTGCAGGTCTGCAATGAAGAAAAAACTCTCATCGGATTTCTGCAGCCACTCCAGATTGGGCTTGATGGAACCGAAGTAATTGCCGAGATGGAGTGAGCCGGAGGGCTGGATACCGGAGAGGACGCGAAGCCGCGGCGGAGACGAAGGCGAAGACGGGCGCATATGAATGTAGAATGTAGAATGCAGAATGAAATGAAGAATGCAGAATGAACAGTACAAGTTTACCCCCTCATTCAACATTTTACATTCTACATTTTACATTTCTTCGTCACGCTCACAGCTTCCTCAGCTGCTTCAACACCCCTTCAAACACGCGCGGCAGCGGCGCCTCAATCGTAAGCGTTTTTCCGGTCACCGGATGCGGAAATGAGAGCTTGGCGGCATGCAGAAAGAACCGCCGCAGGTGAAATTCGCGCGTGAAGACCCGATTGATACCCTTATTGCCGTACTCTTCATCCAGGAGCAGAGGATGACCGATGCTGGCGAAGTGGCGACGAATCTGGTGGTGCCGTCCCGTCTCGATATCCGCCTCAACCAGGCAGGAATTGGCGAAGACGCCAAGCACGCGGTAGGTGGTCAGAGCGGGAATCACCCCCTTTCCACGAGCGGGCAACGGAGTACGGATGACGCCTTCCTGACGCGGCATGCGCCCGGAGACGAGTGTCAGGTACGTCTTCTTCCATCCATTGAACTTTGAAGTGACCACCGCCTCGGCGACCTGCTTCGTCCGCGCGAAGACGACAACACCGGATGTCTCGAAATCGAGGCGGTGCAGAGGTTTAAGCCCCGGATACTCCTTGCGCAGAAAATCGAGGAGAGAGAGCTTTTCGGAGGTGCCAGCCCCAGCCACAACGAGCTCACCGCTCAGCTTATTCACGGCAAGCAGGGAATCGTCTTTAAAAAGTAAACGGAAAGAGGACAGTGACATGCAGAGATCTTACATCGAGAAGATCAACCTTGCCTCTGAACATGCGGAATATCCGGATCATCCGGATCATACGGCAAACCGAACTGCAGATAGTTATCGAGATTTTCCCGTTGTATTGCAGCAACCGTCTCTGCAGGAGTCATGCCTTCAGTATCGTCGTGGGACGACCGGCCGCCGTCGTGTTCCTCAAGAAGTGCTGCTGTCTCGTCTTCAAACGACATAGGGAAGAAGGGGAAGAAGATGCCGCATTATAAGAAGATCTGCACTGCAGTCAAATAGTTCACCGACAGTTCACAACGATCGCAGACAGTGCTCTGGCCGGCGCACCTCCGGCAGCATCTTCATGAAGATTCCGTACTCATTACTGGCATTCCAGATGGTGAATCCGCAAGAGCCGGAATCGAATACGGCATCAATTTCGTCACGAAGATTCTTCTGGGTGATGCCGTACCCCTGAATCCACGGACGAAGCTTGTAGGCCTGATCCCCGAGGAGTTCGCGGTACCCCGTGAGCGTGCGGTACACCAGGTAGTACATGCGGCTGCGCGGATGCTTTTGGGGATTGTAGTAGGCGCCCTGCGCGAACGTGGCCGGGTACGCCATGGGCGAGATGACGTCCACGAGCGGCGCGAAACGTGCGATATTCTGGCCAAGCGGTTCGAAGTTCACGGGGAAGTTCCAGCCCAAAATAGCATAGGTTGAAATACCGAGTTTTGTTTTTCCACCATGCTCGTCAATCACGCGGCGCGCCATCGTGAGGAACGCCTCAATGCGATCTGCTTTTTCGCTGCCCTTGAGTCCGATGGAAGCCTGCGCGTACTCCGTGGGGTAGCGGATGTAATCCAGGTTGATCTCGTCGATGCCTGCCGAAACGAGATCGGCAAGGATCTGTTCGTTGTAGCGGATCACCGTCGGATCACCGGGATCAACCCAGACATTGCCGGCACTGCGGCCCGTCTTGGGATTTTTGATTTGCGTCTCGGGCAGCTCCTGCGCGAGGTTGGGATCTTTGAGCGAAACGAAGCGGGCGATCGTCGTGACGCCGCGCTCGCGCGCCTGACGGATCACCTCGGGCAGGTCATACGACGGTTGCACGAGATCGAGCTCATTGGCCATGGGCGCGGCTGCGGCGAAGTGTACGATCCCCGCCTTCACGTTGAAGATGAGCGCAGACCCTGGCAGCGCACTGAGACGATCAAGAGTTTCGAGGAAGTACTTTTCATTCTTCACGCTCCCTTGTGTAAAGAAGACGCCGATCTCAGCGGGAGGGAACGGACCTACTGGAACCGGAACCTCTGGAGCGGGGGCATCACTGGACGAAGTAGAGGAAGAAGACACTCCATCGGACGGAGGAAGCGGCACCTCGGATCCGGAGAGGATGGAAGGCTCAATTTCGGGCACAGGAAATGACTCTTCCGGCACAGGCTCGGGAAGAGCAGATTCCTCAGGAGGAACGACAGTGGCACCGGAATCGGCAGACGGAACAGAAAGATCTTCGCCGGTGTCAGGAGGAATGACGAGAGCGGGGGGCACTTCGGCAGGCGGTTCTTCGGTCGGCGCGGCGTGCTGCGTCCGATCCTCCTCTCTCTCTTCCACCTTCTGCTCCATGCGACGCGGATTCAAGGTGTCACGATCGAAACCTTCGGGAGCCTGCCGCGCAAAAACCGGAACACTCTTCCCATGTTGAAAATAAGAAAACGAAGCTCCAAATCCGAACATCAGCAATCCTGTGAGTACCAAGAGAGTGAACGAACCCCTGCAGCCTCTCTTTGGTGCGGGAACAGCCGACAATACATGCTTCAGCGCTGCATGCGTGGAGCCCTGAAGCTCCGTCAGACTGCAATCCGGCTGAAGAAAATTGTCGGGCATGGGTGTGCGTGTGCGGTGTTATTATACTATTTTTTCACAAAAAATCAATGTTCTCTCACACGCAAGCATGACTATCACTTCCCTAACCCTAATCCTAATCCCTAACCCTAAATAATCGGCTCTTCGAACTTCTCCTCAATAGACGAAATCTCATCCTCCTTTGGAGGCGCTGCAGCCGCTTCATCCCACTTCTTGAGCATCTCCTCCACGTTCTTCTTCGGCTGGCAGTACTTCTTGCGCGAGAGGGCGATGATCTCTTGTGTGTGGTCATCCTTGGGCTTCGGTACATCGACCGTGCGACCTGAAAAGGCCTCGCGAATTTCGCCCTTCACCGACATCTTCACGTAGAACTCGCGCACACCCAGGTTGATGATGTCACGTTCCTTGAAGATCGGCTCGTACTCCTTCTCGAGCACAACAGCATCCTCCGCGCCCACGCGAAAACTGATCATGGAACCCACGTTGCCGAAGACCGTCTGCCGGATCCTCGAAGAGAGCTGCCCCATGTACTGATGGGCGATGGTGAGATCGAGGTGGTATTTGCGGGCCTCGGAGAGGATCTCGTAGAACGTATCCGTGGCGAAATTCTGGAATTCGTCGACGTAGAAGTAGAAGTCCGGACGCTTCTCCTCCTCTATACTCGCCCTGCTCATCGCTGCCTGGTACATCTTCGTGATGATCATGGAACCGAGAAGAGACGAGTTCTCCTCTCCCAGAAGACCTTTGGAAACCTTCATGAGCAGGATCTTCTTCTGATCCATGACCTCACGGATGTCGAACCGTGTCGTGGGCTGGCCGATGATGTTGCGGATCATGTTCGTGGCTACGAACTGGCCGACTTTGTTGAGGAGCGGCGTGATGGCCTCGGCATCGAACTTCTCGCTCCACGCGGCGAATTCCGAAACCCAGAAGCTCTTCACGACGTTATCCTGAATGCGCGCCACGATCTTCTGACGGTAGTTCTTGTCATTGAGCATCTTTAAGATAGAGAGCACCGTGGTATTTGGGCTGTCGAGGAGCGCCAGCGTGGTGTAGCGGAGAACGTGCTCAAGACGATACGACCAGTTGTCCCCGAAGAGCTTTTTAAAGATATCAAGGAACCCGATGGTGAGCTGCATCTTGTAGGCCTCATCCACCTTCGCGAGCGGGTTGAAAGCGATGGGGAACTCCGTGTCCCCCGGATCGAAGAGGATCACGTCGTTGATACGGCTCTTCGGCACGTGCCGGAGCACGCAATCGACCAGATCCCCGTGCGGATCGAGCACCGCCACTCCCCTGCCACACTCCAAATCCTCTTTAATGAGGAGCTCCAGGAGCTTTGACTTTCCCACACCGGACTTCCCCACCACGTACAGGTGGCGCCGGCGATCCTCCAGGCGCACGCCGAACTTCACGAAATTGTTGTGGTAGTTCGTGATGCCGAACGTGCTCACCTCCTTCTCGCCGGCACGCGGCAAGTCTTGTGGAGGATCTGATTTGCGCGCGAGCACGTGGACGATGTGGTGCACGTAATCCGCATTCGGCAGATGGTAGAGCGTGGCGACCTCCGTCGCACTCAGAATGTATGTGCTCGCATGCCATCGCTCACGGTACCGACGAAGGAATGACGCCACATTCATGTCTTTGGAGGAGACAAACCCGTTGATGTCCGAATCATTGAAGTGGTAGAAGCTGTTCTTCACTGCTTCGAGCTTGCGGCTGGCTTCCTCATCACTCTTGCTCAAGTACGCGCAGCGGATGGAAACCCTAAAAGGCTTCGTCTGCTCCTTCTGTTTGGCCGCCTCATAGCGGACGGACTGAATACCTTTGCGACCCTCCTTGCGCAACCGGTCGCGCACGGAGAAATACTTCTTCAGGTTCGCGAACTTGAACCGCCAGCTCCGGCGGAAGTGGTAGAGAGCATCGTCGGCATGCGGCTCCACGATGATCTGCACCCAGACCTGCTCGCCGCTGTCGATCTTCGAGAGCACCGAAAAGAGGCGCGACATCGAGTCCTCTTCGAACTTGTCATACATCTTCACGGGATACACGTCCCGCTCTTTGAGCGTGAGCTCGCACCCGGCAAGGTGGTGCTTCTCGGGATGCATCAGTTCCGTGTAATCCTTGGTCTCGCGGATCTCGGCGTCAGGGAAACTGGCGTAGATCAAACCTTCGATCGTCTCCTTGTACTTCTCATCCATGACCACATAGAAGTACGTGTACTGCTCGTAACCGAAGTACTCGAACGAAAACCGCTCCTCCGTGACGGTATTGCGGAGGCTTACGAGCAGATCCTGGAATTTGGACTCCAGTTTCCTGTTCTCCTTCTTCCCCTGCGGGACAACGATATGGAGGTAACGAAGATTGGCCATTTAAGCCATATTCTTCAGTATTTTTGCTCTTTTGTAAATAGTTTTCGCGAACCCAGCGCATGAAGCTTCGTGCGCTGGAATGGTTCAATACACCTCCTTGAGGTAGCAATCTTCACAATACACGATCTCCGGCCTTTCGGGAGAGTACGTTGTCTGTATTTCTTTCTGGCATTTCATGCAATTTCTGCTCCAGAGGCGACGGGGATTGCGGCGCTGAATCCGCTCCAGGTGGCGCTCGTCGAAACACGCGCGCGGAAGAGGCAGACAATGCTGACGGTAGAGAGCAAGCTCCTGCAGGATAATCTTGTACGGCTTGCCGGTGCGTTCGCATATGAAGATCTTCTCCGTAATGTCATCAGGAACATCTTTGATATCCACGGGGAGCGAGAGACGCGGGCCCTGGTAAGCGGAGGTCTGGCTCTCCGTATCTTCGCGCCACTGCCACCCGCGTTTCGTCGCTTCCCCCTCTGTGAGCGGGAAGTACTCCTGTGCCACGGTCTCGTTGTAACCGAAGGGACTCAATTCCGGCGGCAGCGGCTGGCCCCACTCCCCGGTTTTCTTCATGTGCTCGATGATCTTCGCCTTCAGGCGCGCATATTCCCCTTCGGAGTACTGCTTGTTGAAGATGCAGAAGCGTCTCTTCTTTAAGCCCGAGCAGGCGAAGCAATCCTCGCAGTACTGACAATGATCCAGATATTGTGAGTTCTTGGAGTAGAAGCTCACGAAGGTGAACTGCGTGTTGTACTGGCTGATCGTGCTGATCGTCCCGTACGTCAGTTCGCAGCGATCCACGACCACGTGCCCGTCATAGCAATCCTTCGATTTGAAACTGAAGAGCAGGTAGCCGCAGTCTTCCAGATCCGCGCTGTCATAGCATTCCACGCAGTTCCTGCAGTGCACGATGTGGTCGCCTGTCACGTTCTCATTGCCGTTGCCGTCGATGTACTGGTGGATCTGCTGTTGTCCGGCCTTCTTGAGAAAAACGTCGCGGGCCGCTGTAAGCGTGCGGAAATTGCCCGTGTTGAGTTCTTTGAGCTTCTTTGCGTACTCCTCCTTGGAATGCTGTTCGTTGAAAATGCAGTACTGCTTGTTCCGGAGGCCGAAGCAGCCGAAACAGTTGTGGCAGCCCTTGCAGTCACTGAGGAAGAAACTGTCACGACAGTTGTGCGACTTCTCGGAATGGGCAAGGTTGTAGGATTCCGAGCAATCCACACACTCGATGCAGAGCTCGCACTTGAAGCAGTTCAGGCACTCGATACAACTCCTGCAACTGTCGATGCCATAGGAGTACAGGCAGTCCTCGTCGTGGTCAGAGACGAAGATCATGTGGCAGTTCTTGTCCTGCTGCGCGCCGTTCGTATAATCGCTGTTCACGTTGTTGGACGTAAAGACGGAAATCTTCGGCGTAGCCTTGATCAGCGCATCGAACTGCGGAAAAAACTGCTGACTGAAATCGAAGTCACGTCCGTGCTTCATCGCATCCCATTTGTCGGTGTACCACTCGTGCTGATCGTAAACGGTGTACGGGCTGTCCGGCGCATAGACGGAAATGATCTGCTTTCCCGTGAGGTCGCACTTGCGGTGATAGAGTCGGCGCTCGTTGCGCCACGCAAAGCGCCCTTGCCGTCGGCACGTGGGACAGAGTGTCGGGTCAGGCAGTGAAATCTTCATAAGGAAAGAATGTTCCTGCGGCAGGACATTGAAGGACGATCGGCAGCTGCGACAGGTGCTCATGCGTGAGTAGAATTATTGAAAAAATGTGTACTGATATTAAATATCACCTGTTATTCAGTCAATACAAGTTTATGATGCATTATGTTAAATATAGAAATATTTGATTTATGAGCCATTTCTCTTCTATACTATCTGTAGTAATTTTATTACAACAAGATGGTTATCACAGAACTTCAGGCACTCGGCTTACAACGGGAAGAAGCGAAGGTCTACTACGCGCTCCTGCAGCTCGGCGGTTCGTACGTGAGTGCGATTGCGCGCAAGGCAGACGTGCACCGCGTCGTCTGCTACAAGATTCTGGATGAGCTCGTTGCGAAAGGGCTGGTGAGCTCATTTCTGAAGAATGGGATCCGGCACTTCGCCATCGAGAGTCCCCTGATTCTTGTCCGCAAGGAGCAGGAGAAACTCGAACGCGCGGAAAAGCTCCTGCCGGAGCTCCTCTCGATCACCAATGCACTCGCCTACAAACCGAAGATCCAGTACTACGAGGGGTTGGAAGGCATGAAGAACATCTTTGAAGAAACGCTCACCGCCAAAGGCGAATTGCTAGGTTACACGAATTTAGAAGACATCCCCAAAGTCATCCCGGAAGATTTTCTGCGCGACTATGCCGAGCGCAAGATCGCGCAAGGCCTCAAGACGCGCATGCTCTCGCCTCATACACCGCAGGCACTCAAGTACCTGGAGAAGTATTACCCGAGGGGATTTGATCCGAATCTGGTCGAAATCCTCTTCGTGAACCCGCGAGAATTCCACTTTGAATACGAAATCACGATCTACGGCGAGAAAGTGGCGATCCTCTCGCTCAATCCGGAGGAACGCATGGGGCTGATCATCGAGAGTCCGATCTACGCGCGCACGCAGCGTGCTGTCTTCCAGCTGGCGTGGCTGGGAGCGACAAGTTTCGTGGCGAAATAAATCCAAAGACCTTGTCTAAATCCTGAGGCATCCCTCTCCTTATGGGAGAGGGTCAGGGAGAGGGGGTCAATAGACTTCTTTGAGATAGCAATCTTCACAGTACACGATCTCCGGTCTTTCGGGAGAGTACGTTGTCTGTATTTCTTTCTGGCACTTCATGCAGTTGCGCGTCCAGAGCTTGCGCGGGTTGCGAAGTGCCATGCGCAGGCGATGCCGCTCGTCGGGATGGAGGTGTGGGACGGGCAGACGATAAGAGTGATAGAACTCCAATTCCCTCTTCACCACGCGAAACGGCCGGCCGGTTGCAGAACAAGTGATCGCCCAGTTGAGGATGTCGTCGGGAACATCGTCGATGGAGGTCGGGAGTTTTGATGCCGGAATCGTCCTGGTCACCTGCAGCTTCTCCTCCACCTCCTCCCTCCAGGGGAATCCCCGCTTCTTCGCCTCGGCCGGAGTGAGCGGAAAGTACACCTGCGCCGTCGTCTCGTTGTACGCGAACGGAGCGATACCGGCCGGGACAAACTCCCCCCACTCTTGCCCAGCGGAGCTCCCGTCTGAGGAGCGAAGTGGGGTCCTCTGCATGAGTTCGATCACCCGAGGGACGAGCTCCTCGTATTCCTTCTGAGCGTACTGCTTGTTGAGCACACAGTACCTGCCGGGCTTCATGCACACGCATCCGCACATGTCCGATCCTGTCTGGATGATGTCGCAGTAGAGCAGGTTCTTACTGCCCCATGACCCGTGTGTGAAGATCGTATTGTACGAGCCGTAGCCAAGACTCAGGGAATCGTATCCGAGCTCCGCATCTGTCGTGTGGCACACGTCCATGATGTCTTTGACATGGAAACCCGTGAAGATGTACGCGCAGTCCTCCCCGTATGACAGGTCAAAGCAGTGCCGGAGGTTTTTGGAATCCTTGAGGTAATCGCCGGTCACGTTGTCGCAGTTCACCACCTCACGCGCGCGGTGGATGCTCTTCTCTTTGAGAGCGGAAAACTCCTGCAATACTTCCGCGAGCCCTCCCCGAGCGATGTGCTCCATGATCTCCTTCTTCAGACGCAGGTATTCCTCCTGCGGATACTCCCGATTGCGGATGACGTTTCGCTTGTTACGCAGATTCGTACTGAGCAAGCATTCCGTGCACCCCTTGCAGTCGAAGAGGAAGGCGGAAGAGGAACAATTCGTGCAATTCTGCGAGAAGAAGAGCGAGTGACACTTGTCGACGTCGATCACCTCGAAGCAGTAGTGCGACTCGGTGCAGTCTACGGTATCGACGCAGCCCGTGGACTTGATCACCTGGTATCCGTACAGGCAATCCTCATTGAACTCCGCGGCGAAGATCAGGTAGCAGTTCTTGTTACTGCCGGAGTGATTGATGAACTCCGAGTTCTCGTTGTTGATGACATTCAGCGCCAAGCGCGGCACAGCATTTTGCAGCTCTTTGACCTGTGCAAAGAAGGGACGATTGAAATCCACCGACCGACCGTACGTGAGCGGATCGTTTTTGTCGGACCACCAGCACTCCGTGCAGTAAACGGGAAAGGCCGAACCGGCGGGATACATCGAGATGATGGATTTTTTGCACAGGTCGCACGCTCTCCGGTAGAGACTGCGCTCGTTCCTCCAGAAAAGCCTGCGCTGCTGGCGGCAATCGGGACACAGAGTCGGAGGAGGAATGGGAAATTTCTTCCCGGCGAACACAGGGGAGAGCTTATCGAGAAAGGCAAGGTCTAAGGGAGTGACCTCGAAAGGTGTGCCACACTGTGGACAGGCCTTCTGCATGGTGAACACTGTATGCGCGATAGCGTTCCCTGCAACTCTTGATGAAGCTCAGGGGCAATAATGCTTCGCATGCGCTCCGAAAAGCCATTTCTCCGAAGGCAGTATTCACAGGGTCTTGAGAATATCGCTAGGCTCCGACCCCGCTCAACCACATGCGTTCGAACTGATCGTGATAGAGCGCCACAAGCTCCGGATGCCGGATAATGATCACTCGCGGATTTCCCCTGTCGCAGATGAAGTGGCGTACATGATCTTTTGTGAATCCCAGATAATCCTTGGCGACGGGAATAGTGTCAATGAGGCGCGTGGTACGCAGCTCCTGCCGGTCCCGCTTGGCGAAGGTTTCGGATTCAGGAGAGTGTGTGTTGAAGACGCGGCAGAACATGTTTCTACTGAAGCGCTTATGACGGAATGCCAATTCTTCAGGTGCCTCGTCGGACATGCCCGCGACGTTCCAGTAATTCTGCATGGACCCCATGCACAGAAACTCATCAGCACAGAGATCGGGGATCTTGAGGTATTCCTCGCGGAACGCATCCAAACCTTCTCTCATTTCCACCGGCTCAGAGGCATCATCACTGTCCGTCTCACGCGTGAGATCCGCGAACGGGAGCAAATGATCCATATCCTGCAGGGCAAGCTGCACTTTGCGCAGTGTCCGCTGCTCCTGATCGAGTTTGCAGATGAGGGATTTGAGTGTGAGCGGCGCGTATACCGATTGCTTCTGGTTAATGCTGAACGCCTGTACCAGCCCGCGCTCCGTCAAGCGCTTGATGGTGCGGTAGGCAGTCATCACATTGAGCTTGGACTCCGCGATGAGCTCCGTCATCGAGGCACGCCTGAGCTTAAGCAAATGGAGGTACAGAGTGACCTCCTCGTCCTTGAGACCGGCCAGACTTAAGAGATGCTGAAGCTTGCGACGCACCGGAGCAGTATAGATTATGGAGAGGAGATGTAAAGTTAAGTTGTCAGTACACTTCCTTGAGGTAGCACTCCTCGCCCATTCGACTCCCCCTCGGCTACGCTCGGGGTCGCTCAGGGTGAAAATTGTTTAGTAGACTTCTTTGAGATAACAATTTTCACAGTAGATCTTCTCCGGACGATCCGGAGCATAGGTAGTCTCGATCCCCTTCCCGCACTTCGCGCACGTACGCTTCCAAAGGTGGCGGGGATTGCGAAGGAGGGCACGACGCTGAAAGCGTTCATCAGGATGCAGATGCGGTACAGGCAAGCCGTTTGCCCTGTAAAATTCCAGCTCCTGTTTCACGATGCGGAAAGGCCGTTTGGTGGCCTCGCACTCGATCGCCCAGTTCAGGATATCATCCGGAATGTTATCGATGGCATCGGGTAATTGTGCGGCAGGAATAACTTTCGATACTTTGGGGCTGTCCTCTTTCTGATCCCGCCATCGCCATTTCCGCTCTTGTGCCACCTCTCTCTTGAGAGGGTAATAGCGATGTGCCGCCGTTTCGTTGTAGCCGAAGGGTGAGAGGCTGATTGGAAAGAAATTTCCCCATTCATCCGCCTTGCGCATCGCTTCAATCACCTTCGGCACCAGCGTTTCGTACTCCTCCTTTGAATACTGTTTATTGAAGATGCAGTATTTTTTGTTCCGGATCCCAAAGCATCCAAAACAGTCTGTGCAGTACCAACAGTACTGGCTGTAGAGCACGGATTTGCACTCATAGCACTTGGAGCAGACGCAGAGGGAGTAACCCAGATTGCAGCCGTGGGATTCGTACTGCAGCTCTCCCCTGAGTGGCTCGAGGGTATCGAGGCAATTTTTCACAATCCCCATGTCATAGCAGTACGCACAGTCCTCGGATTCAAAGACGTAATAGCAGTTGCCGCAATTCTTGCAATGGTCATCATGATTGCCCGTCACGTTCTCGCAGTGCTCCAGAATAACCGCTTTGTGGAGAGCCTGCTCGGCAACTTTGTTCCGGAATGCGGCAAAGCTTTCCTGCATCGCATTCCACGTAGTCGGCTTCATGGTCTTTATCTTTTCTTCGAACTTCTCCTTCGCCAGCTGCTCGTTCCCAATGCAGTACTGCTTGTGCCGGAGGTTCCAGCATCCGAAGCAATCATGGCATCCCTGGCAATCATAGCAGAAAGAGCAGTCCGCACAATTGATGCACTCATGGAGGAAGGAAGAGAAGGCACACTGCTTGCAGTCCACACACTCGTAACACCGTTCGCATTTCTGAACCGCCAGGCAATCGGCGCAGTTGCGGCTGTCGAGTGTGAAATCGCTGGTGTAGAAACAGTCCTCGTTGTACCCGGAATTGATGCACATGTAGCAGTTCTTGTTGTACGCCGAGTGATTGGTATAGGCAGAGTTTTCGCTCGACATGTTCACGATGCACGGCCTTGGGGCAACAAGGCTGAGAGCATGGAATTGATCGAAGAAGGGACGACTGAAGTCATAGGCTCGGCCTGAAGCCAACTGATCCCAGTCATCACTCCACCAGACAATCTGGTCGTAGACGATGCACTCCTTGTCATCCGAATAGATGGAAACCATTTCCTTGCCGGTCTTATCGCATTTCCTACGATAAAAGTTGCGCTCATTCCGGTAACTCAAGCGCCGTTGCTGCCTACAATCGGGACAGTATGTTGGTGGTGGAAGGGCACACTTTTTGCCGGCAATCACCGGCGAGACCCGATCGAGGAGATCGAGATCATCATCCGTGACCTCGAAAGGCTGAGAGCACCAAGGATTTTTGCACTTTAATTGCATAGCTAGAGTGAAAAATGACTGCTTGCACCCTTCGACTCGTCGCTTCGCTCCTCGCTCAGGGCAAGCCAGGGATTTCGGCAGGCGCGATTCATCGTGTTCAGGATAGCACGCAAACCCAGCGCAGGAAGCTTCCTGCGCTGGGGATGATTCAATACACCTCCTTCAGATAGCACTCTTCACACAAGATTCTCCCGTCATACTCCTTGGGCCAGCTCGTCTGAGTCTCCTTCCTGCACTTGCCGCAGATCACCGTCCGCAACGTCCCATCGAAGGGAATCAGCCGGAAGTTCTCCTGAAGCCGGCGCATGTAATACGTGTAGGGCAACGGCACCTTGAGATCCTGTGCGAAAGCGATGTCCTCTTTGAGAATTTGGAATGGGCGGGCGGCAACGGAATCCCAGTAGGGTGATGCAGTGACTGATTCATCCGCCTGATCACTGCGATCGGGAACTTCTGCGGCATCCCGTGTATCGGACTCACGCTTCTCAGTGCTCTCAAGCATCCGAAATCCCCTCTTCTTCCCCTCATTTGTCGTCATCGGCCAGACGAAACCCGCCAGACTCTCTTCGTAGGGATTCGCTGCAAAGTGTGGCGGGAAAAATTGGCCGTATTCACCCGTCTTCTTCATCGCCGCTATCACTTCTGCCTTCTTTTGCTCGAATTCTTTGAGTGCATAGGGCTTGTTGAAAATGTGATATTCCTTCCCCACGAGTCCACAGCAGCCGAAGCAGTGCTTACACTGAAAACACTGCGCGCAGTACTCCATGAACTTGCACTGGATCACGTTGTAACCGAATTTTATGTCGTAGCATTTGTCCTGCGGCTCAATCGATCCGTACACGAGTTCCGATCCCACGGCGGCACACACGGTATCCAGGCAATCCTTGCCACCGAAGCCGCGAAATATGTTCATGCAGTCCTCCAGTTCGTCGACAAAGAAACAGTTCGTGCATCCCTTGCTGGAGTAGATATAATTGGAACCGCCACACTCCTGACACTGATCCATGAAAATGGCACGGTGCCAGGCATTCTCTTTCAGTATCTTCCTGAATTCCTGTTTGGCATGCTCGTAGACGGTGCGCGACGTTAGATCCCACGCAGCAACGCGTTTTTCATACTCCTCCTTCGTAAGCTGCTTGTTGGCGAAACAATACGATTTGTTGCGGAGATTCGTGCAGAACATGCAGTGATTACAGTTCCGGCAGTCATAGAGGAACGCGCTCTCCGTACACTGCCAGCAGTTTAAGGTGAACACGACGCGGAAGCAGAGATGACTGTTGATGAGATCGACGCAGCGCTCACTGTCATACGAAAAAACACCGTACTGACTGCTCTTCACGTTGAAAACGCGATAGCAGTAGCGGAGATCCTCGTCATTCAAGCCCGAATGGCAGAGGTGGCAGTTCTTGCTGTACCACCAGTCATCGGTGTACTCGCAGTTCTCGTTCCCCGCGCCCACGTTGTGCGCGATGGGACAGCGCCGGAAAAGCTCCCACATCTGCGGGAAGAGCGGCTTCGCAAGATCAATCTCGGCCGCAGGCGGATCGGCATGCTTGATCCACTCGTCTTTGTGCCAGACAGGATAAGGACAGTCTTCGGAGAAGACGGAAACGATCGCCTTCCCCGTTTTGTCACACTTACGCTTGTGGAGCGCCCAGTGCTGCCAGAAGGCACCGAGGATCTGCCACCGCGCGATGGGGTGAAGATCGGGCTCACCTTCGATGCCGAGCTTCTGACGAAGTTCCATCTCCGCTGCACTGACTTCGAACGTCTTGCCGGTGACGGGGCAGAGTTTCGACATAGATTGTATCGAGTATACCTATTATTCTGATGGTTTTTGGAAGAATGAAGAAGTAAGAGTCAGCAACTACCGGCAGAGCCGGTAGCTTTCGGGAAAGCCCCTAGAAGGGGCTTGTCTGCTTTTCCAACACCTCACATTCTCCCCGATGTATTTGTACAAACCTCTCCTCCCTTCCCCCTCTCC
>Ga0265297_10000416_pt1 | contig 130801 bp, 109 predicted proteins | sample Munlanlwell13791_FD_192502 | JGI IMG/M metagenome (GOLD analysis project Ga0265297, IMG submission 192502) | Leachate microbial communities from a municipal landfill in Southern Ontario, Canada - Leachate well 137-91 | ecosystem: Engineered > Solid waste > Landfill > Unclassified | place...
GCCGCGCCTGCAATACCGACGACACTTGTGGCACCGGCACCTGCGTTATTGATAATCCCGATTGCTATCAATTTTATGATGCCGCCGGCGAGGTGTATTACGCCTCCAAAATTAAAACCATTACTTGTAATAATGATTGCCATGTTTATCGTAAAAATGATTTAAATACTTGTGCGCCCAAAGCCGATGGCACGCCGGGCAATTGTTTGGTGGCTCTGTTGGCTTCGGAGGGGCAAAAATGTACCGCCGCGGCCGCCGGTTGCCGTGAGTATCGCGGCAATACCGCCGGTAATGTCAGAAATACTTTCAGTGATGATTTTGAAGACGGCAGCGTGGGCTATTGGGACAGTAGTGTTTTCAGTGGACATACGGGAGGTGTGCCGGCCGTAAGTTTGACTTCATTATATGTCGGCGGCAATTCTTTACAGGCCAAAAATAATTCCGCTTTGTCGGCGGTAGTAGAGCGCGATGTGACCGATTTAATTCAAAATGAGAAGAGCTACACTTTGAGTTTCTTGGTCAAAGCCGACCAAGCCAATCTGGAGGGCGAGAATAATTTAAATAAATTACGCATACAATTCAAAGGACACGATGCCCCCAGTGAGGTCTTTGCCTCCGCACAACCATTTAATACCGAATGGCAAGTGTTGACCGTGGGTCCGGTTTATACGGACGACTGGGGCGCGGGCGTGACGGCCTTACAATTTATTAACAGCACTGCCAATCACGCGGCCTCGGATTTCTATTTGGATAATGTGATACTCAAAGAAGTTCAAGCCAGCCAATTTTTAATCAAGGACTCTTGGACCACGCCGGTTTCTTGCAATACCAATTTTGGTGATTTAAATGATGCCGATGACGACAGTTTCTCGCCAGGATTTATGGCCGGCTGCCGTTCGTACAAAAATAATGACGGGATGTTGGTTTATCTCAAGTCGTTCACCTCGCTGTGCAGCTCTGACAAGGCGGGCTGTAAGGCCTTGGTGAATACGCAAAATTCTTATTTGGTCCCGTCCAAGACCTATAATGATGAAGGCACCACTGATGACGATGTGGACGATGTGACAGTACCGGCGGATGAGGTAATTTATTTAGTAGATGACAAGGACAAGCGCTGTGCTTCAAAAAACAAGGGTTGTACGCTTTTGGGCCAGCCGTCAGGAACAACTTACAATAATGTTTCTTTAATCAACGACCCGGATTTATATCTCAACAGCGCCGCCGATTTGATCAATAAGGCGATTTTGTGCAAAGCGGAACAGTCCGGCTGCCAAAAATATGCTACCAGCGATGGCGGCGCGGCTTATTTTATTGACCCGGGCGGCGAGACCTGCGACTATAAAATTGACGCGGATTATGATGGCGGCAAGGTTACTGGCTGGTTTAAGACCGCCACTGATGGGACTCTGACGCCTTGCGCCTTAAAGACCGACCTGGCGACCGGCAAAAAGCTGCCGTTCTGGGGCTTGACTGGCAGCGGCGCCGGCAATTGTACCCGTGCCAATGACAAATGTACGGCCTTCGCTGACCCCACCGGCCCGCTTGGCGCCAATGAAATTTATTATATCAAAGATAAAAAACTTACCGACAACACTTGCAATGGCATGGTCTCGCGCAATAGCGGTTGTTGGCTGTATTCGGATTTGTCGCAAAAGGATAGTACCGGTCGGGTTAATAATGCCTGGAATGCCACTTCAACCTATAAAAAGAGTTCAGACGATGGCAATAAGCCGGTTTCGCCGGTGTTGGCGATTGATGTTGCGCGCGGCGATGCTAACATTATTTTACAGCAGAAGATTGAAGGGCGCGGCTGCGCTGAATGGCTGGCTTGCCGCAGTTGGGAGTATCAATGGGACCAAAATGTTTCGCAATATAAGAAAATTTGTACACAATTGGGTCGCTGTAATAAATTGGGCGGCAAAAATAATTCATGCGCGCCCGATGGCTGGGTGGATTCCGGCCAGACCGATATGACTTGCCGCACGCAAGCTGACTGCGGCGACAGCTTTGAGACCGGTTTGATTTGTATCAAAGCAGGCGCGGCCGCTAATGGCACTTGTATCCCTGAAAATATGACTGCCGCGGCGTATAAATCCCGCGAGGTCGCGTATAACTATTTTGGCAGTGAATACTCGGGTTATTCACTCTTTGGGATTTATCCGTTGGATTTGTTGCAGGAAAAACAATATAACACCAGTACCGACAATGGTTATTATCTCACTGGAATAGTCAAAGGCGTTGACAGCGGTTTGACTAACAAAATTTGTACTACCGACAACGATTGTCAAAATGCGACCACCGGTTTTGTTTGTCAAAAGACCACCCCGACCGGCGATGGCCATTGTGTCATAGATAAATCATGCCGTGGTTTCCCCGAGGCCGACGCGCCGTTTGCCAAAAATACGGCCTATGCCAATGTCAATAAATGCGCCGTGGATGGCAAGGGTGGCGCTATTGGCGATGACTGCCAATGTAGCTATAAGAAAGTCCAGTATGCCGGAGAAAATAAATACTATAACTATAATCAAGACGCGCCTTTGGGAGTGTGTAGCGCCGGTAAGAGCGATTTAATCGGGCAGGCCTGCGCGCAAACCAGCGATTGTTGCGGCGGCGCGGCCGGCTATGATACCGAGAAAATGATTTGTACCGGTACTAACGAAACGCCCATCTGCAGTTATAAGACGCGCGAAGATACGCTTTATGGCTGGCCTGGCACTTGTCTGGAGTTTGACCCGTCAAAAAAAGATACCGGTGCCTGTATCACTTGGTTTCCGACCGACCGCCTGCCCTCCGACCGCGATATCTATAACACTCACCCCGAGGCCGGCTATTTTGCCACGGCGGGGAAGCAGTGGTATTGTTTGGCGGATGAGGATGGCCATTGGACGTATAAAGAAATATATCTCCAAGATGATAAATATAAATTAAGTTTATTAGTTGATGGCGGCAGTAAAACGGGAGAAATTGATCTTAGTGAACTCGGGCTATTAAAAGAAAATATTCAAAAAATAGAGGTTCAAATTTATGCCAATGATGGTCGTGATAACGGTGCCTCTGATAAAATAAAAGTATTAATGCCAGGAAGAGATACTATTATTTCAGAAGCAGATAGTTATGGCGCTGAAGGATTTTGGTATGGTTGTGTGGTTGATGGCGATGGCAATTATAATGACGATTGTTCTTGTTATATGGGAGCAAATCCGGAAAAATGTACTTATCTTAATAATCTTACTGCTAGCTGCACAGACGGTTCAGCTTGCACTAGAGTTATGGCGTTTTTTAATTCTAGTGGATTGTTAGAATCAATAAAAATGGGATTTGTTGACAATAATCCTTGGGGTGGTGGAGGGAAGGGTACTGGTCGTCTCCGAGAAATTAAAATACACCTTAGAGCTTGTCCACAAGTAGCGCGGGTTGGTAGCGGAAGTGGTTTTGATACGGCGGCTTATACTAATAAATTATGGGATAAATCGGTGATATACAACAGTAAGACCTTAATTGGTCCAGCCGTTTGTAAACCCTATGGTTCTATTGGTGCGGATAGTATTTCAAATACCGTGTTGCTTAATTTAATATCAGATCCTTCGGCGGCTGGAGGTGCGTGTAATGCTGGTATAGCCAGCAGTATCTATCGCAGATTAGACCCAGTTGCCGGTATGTCAGCCCTGACAGAGTTGTTCGCTCGTACCTTTATAGTTAAAGAATTAATAGGCGACGGTTATTCAGATGTTTCTAGTAGAAAATATGACCGCCGGGGCGATGTTTCTAGTATCTCCCCCGCCGTTCCTCCGCAAATCCAGGCCTACGCCAGCGGTGCTCAGCCATCGCCAGGAAATGATGGAAAATTTACTATTAATAATACTGTTTCAGGTATCGTCACTTCTATCACGGGCGTGGCTACTGTTAATTTTTATGCTTGGGCCAATGAAAATCATATGCCATTGCGCGGCGTACAAGTATATTGGGGCGATGGGTCTAACTATTCTGGCAGCATGGACATGTTGGCGCGTAATTATAAATATAAGTGTGAGAAAAAGTGCGCCGAGCTGAATAAAAATGGCAGTATTTCTAGTCAATCTGATCATATTTGCTCTTCCGATGCGGATTGTGACCGTGCCGATCTCAATCGTCTTCTTCAAAACAAATGTTTTACTGCTTCATTCGGCGACACAGCCGAGGCCTGCGAAGAGCGCTACTGGCAGTTTAACCATGTCTATCAATGTACTGATGCCATAGATGCCGATGATGGTGCGCGTGATGGTTTTTGTAAATTTACCCCCAAAGTGCGCGTCAAAGATAACTGGGGTTGGTACACTAATGGAGTTTATGGCGGCGATTCTGACCCGGGTGCTGCTAGCTGGATTTCCGGCGCTACTGTCAAAGTTCCTACCGCCTCCAGTTTAGCGCCCGCGTCCACAGACATCAGTATTATCGGGTCAGGCACGACGCCGCTACCGGCCAGCGCTGATTCGGGGGATTCAACTGATCCGACCAGGTCGGCAGAGTGATAAAATGGTCTATCGGGTACAATCGGATACAATCGGGTATAGTTAAATATTACCGCAAACAAAAACCGCCTCGCTTATCCGAGACGGTTTTTTGATAGGTATAAAATAGGTATAAAATAAGTATAATTATACCTATCCTTGACAATAGGTATAATAGGAGTATAATTAGATATATTAATAAAATATATGATATTTAAACTAAAAAAACCAAATCTATCTAAAATAGTTCAAGAGGAAATTTCCACGGTCTTAACTGGTGAAAATAAGACAGATGTTTTTGATTTTATTAAAAAATCATCAGAGTTGGAATATTTATATTGGGATAAAATCCAATATAAAGAACCATCGCCAAAAGGAGTATCCAAAGAAGCGCTTTGGGCAGTTATTAAGCTTTTTAGAGGGTCGCAATCTCTAAAAAGTATTATTAAGGCCGAAAATGGCAAATTTTTCAGCTGGCTGAAACTATTTTATTTTGAGGAATTTTTTCATGAATTAGACATGAATACCGGTGGGGAGCTTTTTGCAGGGCAAGGTGAAATTAATAAAGCCAATAAGCAAAAACTAATTATTAGGGGAATAATGGACGAGGCCATTGCATCTTCCCAATTAGAGGGTGCCGCTACTAGCAGAAAGGCCGCTAAAAAGTTATTAAGGGAGGGTCGGAGGCCAGCTAATAAATCCGAACAAATGATTGTGAATAGTTATCTTTCTATGAAGGCCATAGAGGATGAATACAAAGATAAAGAAATGAGTTTAGATTTAATCTTGGCCTTGCACGCGCTTATTACTAAAGACACTGCCGATGCGCAAGGAGAAATACCACGAATGAGAAAAAGTGGCGAGCCGGTGCATGTAGTTGATGAATCTAGCGGTGATATTTATCATGAGGCCCCAAAAATAGAATTTGTGAAAAATGAATTAGAAAAATTGATAAAGTTTGCTAATGATGAATTAGAAAATCAACCATTTATCCACCCGATTATAAAGGCCATTATGCTTCATTTTTGGATGGGGTATTTGCATCCTTTTACTGATGGCAATGGTCGTTTAGCCAGATTATTATTTTACTGGTACTTAATTAAAAAGGACTATTGGGCTTTTGTCTATTTGCCAATATCTAAGGCGATTAAAAAGTCGCCAAAACAATATGCTATGGCCTATGTTTATAGCGAACAAGATGATAATGACATAACTTATTTTTTGGATTATAATATCAGAAAAATTAAATTAGCCGTGAGAGATTTTAAAGAATATTTGGAGGGTCTGTCTGCCCAAAATATTGGAATGAAAGAAAAAAGTTATTTAAAATATAAATTGAATATTAGACAAGTTCAATTGTTACAATATCTTTATGGGGACTCTAACGAGAGGGCGACTTTAATGGCACATATGAGCGTAAACCAAGTAACTAAAATGACGGCCTTTAAGGATTTAAAGGACTTAGTCAAAAAGGGCTTTTTGATAAGCAAAAAACAAGGGAGAAATGTATACTATTATAGCACTGAAAAAATAAAAGAGTTGTTCTAAATAAATAGGTATAAAATAGGTATAAAATAAGTATAATTATACCTATTATTCTAAATTCTGTTACTACGCCTGAGTCCCCAGCCGCGCTTTTTCCTCTTCTGCCGTCTTGGGGTCAAGTTTGGGGAATAAAATCTCGCCCAGCGCTAGCGGTTTTTGTGGTTTGACCGGCTGAAATTCCCATTTCAAATCAGCCCGTGTCCAGCCCAAAATATCAAAAATCTTGGCTGAGCTAAAAGGCAAAAATGGCTCTAAAAGTATGGCCAGCGCGCCCACCACTTGCAGTGCTTGAAACAGCGTGTTGGCCGCGCCCTGACGGTCTTCGGCCATGGCCTTCCAAGGCGCGCGCTGGTCCAGATATTGATTGCCAAAGGTTGCCAAATCAAAGATTACGCGCAAGGCCTCGCGCAGTTCGGCTTTTTCAATCAGCGCGCTCGCCGCGGCAAAGGTCGCTTGAATTTTAGCCTCAACTTCCGGCTCTAGCGGGCTTTCAGGCAAGACCCCGTCAAAGTTTTTGACCGCCAAATTCAGCAGACGATTGACCAAATTGCCGTAAGTGCCGACCAGTTCTTTGTTGTTGCGTTCAATGAATTTATCCCAAGAGAAATCGGCATCGCGCGTTTCCGGGCCGTTGGAGACCAAATAATAGCGCAAGGCCTCCGGCTGATAGCGCTCTAAATAATCCGGCAACCAGACCGCCCACTTGCGTGAAGTGGAGATTTTTTGTTCCTCCAAAGTCAGATATTCCGATGAGACAATTTGATTGGGCAAATTTTTTCCCAAGCCCAGCAAAATCGCCGGCCAAATGACCGTATGGAAAGGTATGTTGTCTTTGCCGTGCACATAATAATGCCAGGCCTGCGGGTTGTTCCACCAAATTTGTTCAGTTGCATTGTCATTCCCGCCTTCCCCTTTGTCATTCCCGCCATCCCCGTTGTCATCCTGAACGGAGTGAAGGCTTGCCCTGAGCACATTCGCTTCGCTCAGTGTAAACTCCGCCGAAGGGATCTCTTTTTGTCCTGCTTTTTTCCCTTGTTCCTCCCCCCAAAAAATACTATCCGTATAATAGCCGCAAACCGCCTCAAACCAAACATAAATCTTTTTGCTTTCATAACCCTCAATTGGCACCGGCACACCCCACTCCAAGTCGCGGGTGATAGCACGGTCGTGCAGACCTTGCTCCAAAAGATTTTGGGTGAATTTCAAAGCATTGGCGCGCCAAGTGGTCTGTCCCGCTACCCACTCTTTCAATTGCGCTTCAAAAGCCGACAGTTTCAAAAAGAAGTGTTCGGCCGGTTTTTGAATGGGAGTCGCGCCGCAGGTCTTACATTTGGCGTCAATCAGCTCATGCGGGTCCAAAAGCGCGCCGCATTGGTCGCATTGGTCGCCGCGCGCGTGGGTAAAGCCGCAGTGCGGGCAGGTGCCTTCCACATAGCGGTCGGGCAGAAATTCTTGGCACTGTGGACAATATGTTAATAACTCTTCCTTTTTGTAAATCAGGCCTTTTTCATAAAGTTCCAAAAATATCTTTTGTACCAGCGCGTAATGCCGCGGGTCGCTGGTATGGCCGTAATAGTCAAAATCAAAGCCCAATTGCTGAAAATTAGCCGCAAATTCTTGATGATAGCGCGCGGCAATCTCTGCCGGTTCAATCCCCAGTTCTCGCGCTTTGACGGCAATAGGCGTGCCGTGGCAATCGGTGCCGGAAACAAAAAGCACGCGGTCGCCTTTGAGCCGATGATAGCGTGCCAAAATATCCGCCGGTAGTAATGCGGCGATATGGCCGAGATGTAGGGAGCCGTTGGCGTAGGGCCAAGCCATGCCGATAAAAATGTCGCGGACGGCTCTTTTGTCATCCTGAGCACATTCGCTTCGCTCAGTGTAAACTCCGCCGAAGGATCTCTTTTCTAGTTTTTTAGTCATGAATTTTAATTTAAAAATCCCATATATTATAGCTTTTTGGCGGAAAAATTCAAGGGATGCTATAATTAAACAATTAAAATATCTATTATGTTGACATCATTGGTGCTGATTTTCTGGTGTTTGGTGCTGTTGGTAATGATAATTTTGGGTCTGCTCTGGCTCTATGGCATGTTCGCGGTCAAAGCCCCCTTTGTGCCTTTGCCGGCCGCTATTCTGGCGACTTTGGTGAATATGATCAAATTACAGCCCGGAGATGTGCTATATGATTTGGGTAGTGGTGACGGCCGGATTTTGCTATCTTTAGCCAAAAATCATCCTCAGACCAAATTTGTGGGCATAGAAAAAGGCCCCATTCCTTTTTTAATTTCCAAGGCCAATTGGCTGTTCAAAGGCCGTCCCGCCAATGTGAAATTTGTGCGCGGGGATTTTTTTCGTCAGGACTTAAAACCGGCCAGCCATATTTTCACTTATTTATTTCCCGAGGTGATGGTCAAACTTTTACCAAAAATGGAACAGGAATTGTGCCCGGGCACCCAGCTGTTTTCTTGCGATTTTCAGTTCACCAAAAAAGAACCGTTGGAGGTGACCAATCTGGGTCGGCATCCGCATCAGTTGGGACAAAATATTTATCGTTACCAATTCTAAAAAACATTTGCTTATATCCGTAAAAGATATTAAAATATAAGTTAGTTATTCCAGTTTTAAATCCCATGCCTAATTGGTTCTCGCGTTTACAAAAATTTTTCACCCCGCGCCGGCGTTGGGTGTCTTTGGTTATCGCGCTGGTGATTGTGGTGGGCATACTGGGAGTGGGACATTTTGCTTGGGGGGCGCCGAAGGCCATAGAGTGGATATTTCAAATGTTGTTTGTCATTACTGTATCATTAGTAAGTTTAATAGGTAAATTACTAGTTGCCATTATCAGTATCTTAATCGCGGTCTGCAAATATAATGGCTTTATTAATGCCAGCGCGGTTTCGGTGGGTTGGGTAGTTTGCCGTGATATCTGTAATTTATTTTTTGTTTTAATTTTACTCTACAACGCCTTTTCGTTGGTTTTGGGCGGGCTGGGCTATGCCGCCAAGACCGACCCCATGAAAAATGTTATAAAAATCATTATCGCGGCGATAGTAATTAACTTTTCCAAATTAATTTGCGGCCTGCTGATTGATGTGGCGCAGGTCTTTATGATGATTTTTGTCTCGGCCTTTAAGGATTCTTTGGCGGGTAATTTTGCTAATGCGCTGGGCCTGCAGAATATGTTGCAAAATAGCAATGTTACCGCCACAGGAGCAGAGGGTGATACGGGCTTTGGTCCTATTTTTCTAGCCGCAGTTTTAGCCGGGGTGGCTTTGATAATTGCTACGATTGTGGTGGCCATTATGACTATTATTTTGCTAGGGCGGATATTGATTTTATGGTTTTTAATTATTCTTTCACCTTTCGCATGGCTCGCCAGTATCGCGCCGGTGCCGCAAGTCCAGTCGTTCAATGGTACTTGGTGGAAAAAATTCACTTCGCAGGTGATAGTCGGTCCTCTGATGGCCTTTTTTCTCTGGCTGTCGCTGACGATTATGGCCAACAACGCCAAATTGAGCGAGACCCTTAATGACAGCTCCGGCAAGAAAGTTGAAATTTCAAAAGTTGAGGACAGCTATACCACTACTGATGCCCAAAAAGAATTAAAAAATCCTAATAAATTAACCGCGGCTATTTCTGCTTTTGGTGAATGGGATAATCTGCTTAGCTTTGGTATCGCGATTGCCCTTTTGGTCTTGTCGTTGACCCAAGCACAACAGATGGGTGTGATGGGCGGAAAAATTGCTGGCGATTGGGCCAAAAAGATACAAGACAAGCCACAGGAGTGGGCGAAGGGTTTCTACGGCCGTAGAATTGATGTGGGCGGCAGGTTGAAGGAAGCCGCAGGGTCGGTGGCTGAAGGCCTACGGAAAACTGATACTGGAAAAAGCTTAGCAAAAAGTAAACTTTTTGGTAGCGTTTATCAGTCATGGACCGGGCAATTGAGTGCCGCCAAAGAGCAATCTAAGGTTAAACGCTTTAAAGCAGTTACCGCCGGTGCAAAACATACTAGGTTTGGCAAAGAAACAAAAGCTTTTGAGAAAAAATTGGAGGATGTTGCGGGTATGAATGAGCTGGACCAATATATGTATGGTCAAGATTTCGTAAAGCGTGGTGAATTTAAAAAAATAAATAAAGATAGAGCAGGTGATAATGAAAAAGCATTAATACTTTTAAGGGCAACTAAAAAAGCCAAAGAGAGCGAGCTGGGAGGAGCAGCTGAGTCCAAAGCCGCGTGGAAAGCCATGTTGGCGGCGGCCAATAAGGATGTTGTGAGATTGATGATTACCCCAGAATATTTAAATGACCCAGAGCTTGTTAAAGATCAAGATGATATAGCGGATATATATGAAAGAGCCGTGGCAGTTCATGTAGATGATGAAATAACACCTGAGGCCATGGATATTATCCAACCGGCGATTAGAAAAGCAGTGAAAATTGGTAGCTCGCCAGAAGAAACCACAGCAAAGAATTTCAACAACCTTCAGGCGAAGCAAAGTATGGCGATGCTTACTGGAAAATATATAGATGATAATGGCATTGAACATAATAATGAAATTAAGGATGAAAATGGTAATGTATTGACAGGGATAGATAGGATGAAAGCAACAAATAGAGAGGAAGAAAGAGATAAAGATGGAAAAGTGGTGTTGGACGAGCAAGGACAAGTAAAAAGAAAAGGAGACACTTTATGGAGGGACGAGGAAACTGTGGCCTTGGGCAAATCTTTGATGGCGAAAAAGGAATTCGATCAATTCAAAGACGAAGATAAAAAAGAGTTTTATGAGGCGCTATCGCGACTTAGGGATAAGGGAACTATTACTCAAGAAGAAATGCTATCAACAATCCAAAAACTGGAAAGCAAAGATAAATTGGCTTTTGTTGGTGGTAATTCTTTCCAAAAACTATTGAATGGGGACAAGAAGGCAAAAATTGCCGCGGTGGATTTAGTTTCCAGTTTAAAAAGAGATGGGTCTTTGGGCGAGATTTCTGACAATGTAAGATTAAATGAAGTTCTTGAGACGGCTGCTAAATTAGAGAAAGATAAAGATATCAGTACTGGATCCCTTGGTTCTATAATTGATGGTTTCTCAAGTTCTCAAAAAGCCGAAATGAAGTTAAAAGATATTATCAAAGATTTTGATATGGGCGACCGTAGTCAAGCTAATTCCATCTCAAGTATTTCCAGGAGTTTAGCCGCTTCCAAGGATGGAATTGCCAATGTGGACACATCTACAATAAACGAATTGGCGATTAAAGGAGTTAAGGGCAAGAGTAGTAATCCTAACTGGCAAGATGATTTAATGAAATTGATGGCTGGCAAATTGGAGGCCTTCGGAAATTTATCTAATACCAGCGACCCCCTTAGAATGGCGTTGCTCGATGCCGGTTTGTCGATAGATAATATTGATAATTTGGTCTTAAACTCTTGGAAACAAGCTGACAAGAAAAATATGCAAGCTGAGAGTGTTAATATGCCCCAAATGGCGAATGCAAGTGGCGAGACACTAGCACAGCATATAGAGCGTAAAGTGGAAAAGATGTCTCAAACGACAGTTGATAGGATGTCTAGTCCTTTATTAGAAGCATTGAGTGACGCTGGAGTCAAATGGGCGAAAGAGGCAACTGGAAGAACTCCGATGCAAGATATTAATATGACCCGCCAGAACGAAACGGCCGAATTGCGTACTGCGACCAAAGAGAAATATGAGGCGGTTAAAGAGACCGAGGAATATAAAAATAATCCTGAAGCATATCCGGAAAACTATATGGAAACCGAGGAATACAAAAATAATCCGGATAAATATTTTGACGAAAAGACCCTTATATATAATCAACGCACCATAGAAACCAAGAAACGCTCGATCACTCGTGAAGAGCACCGCGAAGATATCAACAAGGTGACTGTGCGCACCAAAGAAGGTCAAGCACCAGAGATAGCCATGAATTTTGACAGTGAGGCCGGGCGGAAGTTGAACTTAGGGGCAGGACAAGCGGGTGCCAATTTTAGTGGCTTGGCTTTAAATGATGAAAATAGAGGGGTTATCAAGGCCGCTTTGGAAGAGCAGGGCATTGACCCGCAGGAAATTGCCAGAATTATGGCCGCCGAAAGCATTTCATTGTATAACAAGGGTCGCGAAGGCACGGATATCAGATATCTTAGAGCCCATGAAAATTTACATGGGGTCATGGACAAAATTGACCCGCAAGTACTCAAGGATATTTGGGAGGCCATGCCGCAGGCAAATAGAGACCAATATACAGCGCAGGCCAAATTGGATTGGGGCGATCCCAATATGAGTGAAAACGATGTTATGCAAGAGGTCTTTGCTGATGGCTTTGCCAATACTACCAGATGGGCTAGAGAAGGCGGTATTCAGCTGGATGAAGAGACCATTAAGGCCTTGCGTGAGGCGGGTGTGGAAAGTAGCTTTGTGAAGAATTTGTCGCCAGAGATGGCCGAGGAACAAACTCAACCTGAGAGCGTAAAAAATACAGATGCCTTTAATCAGGCCTACCGAGATTATGACCAACAGGCGGGTAACAAGCAGGGTTATTTGGATTTCTTACATTTCTTAAAAAGCGAAAAACAGCAAGAGACAAATAATTATTTTGGCTTGAGTAATAAAGAGGCCGCCGAGGAATATAGCCGGCACTATGATGAAAAAGTAGCATCAAAACAAGCTGAGGTCTGGGAAAATAATATGGCTGGAAGGTCAGAACAGGGCGAATTTATTCAACAGCCAGCGACTACACCAGAATCTCCCGCTGCTTCAGTTAGTTCTCCAGAAAATATGGCTACGATTCGGAGTTTAGATAATCTGGGCTTAAAAATTGATTCCTTGAAAGAAACATTAGATACTTCTGGTCAAAATACAAACGAGCTGAGAGAAACAATTGGTAGTTTACGAGAGAGTATAGCCGATAATCCTCAAGCGCAAGGTCAACTGGGCGAGGATTTTACTAAGGTAATAGAAGATCTTACAAATAATTTAAATGATCCTGAAAAACGCGAAGAGTATAGTGATTTACTGATAGAGAAATTCAATGATGCTCTTGGTCAGAGCCAAGATAAAACCAAAGAAATTGTTGATGAATTCTCAAAGAGTACTGAATTTAATCGAAAGGCCATTACCGATAAACTTCAAGCTTCAACACTGGACAAAAATTATTTTGAACGCCTGTTAAATGGTCTAGATCAAACTTTTAATGAAAGCAAGCTCTTACAAAAAAGCCAAATTAAGTTAAAACAGAGACAAAGGGTTCAAGATTTAAGAACAAAATTGCGCGATGATACACAACGGGAGGCGTTTAATACTGGTGTATTAGAGATGTTAGGCAATCTTGGCGAGGCCAAACAACCGACCGAAGAAAATAAATAAAGATATTATAAAGTGGGGGGATTTAATTTTTCTAAAGTTAAGGACTTACCCGAGGAAGTTCAACGGCAATTATTTGACCCTCGGATAGCGGAAATTGATAAAGATATCAAGAATAAGTTTGGTTTGTCGGTTGAGCAAAACAAAAAGTTTGATGCCATTTTTTGGGATGTGATTTATAGAGATATGGAGTTGGGCCAAATGCGTAAGGAATTTCAGGCGCAGCTGGGATTGGATGAAAAAACCGCGTTTCAGATGATGATTGAGGTGGGACAGCAGATTTTGATGCCCATGGGTGAATATTTCAGCAATTTGCCGGATTATTTGGGATGGATGAAAGAATCCGTTGAAAAGATAGAGAGAAAGGAAAAAATGGTCGCGGAAGAGGCGGCGGAGGAAGCGGAAGAAGAAGTCGCGGAGCCGGAAATTCCCATGTCACCCAGCTTTGAGGCCAGCGCGCGCGACTTTCTCAAACAATACCGCGATTTGTCCGACTTGAAACTGACGCAGACAGCTATTTATTCGCAGGCCCAAGAGAGAGAGGTCTCGCCGACTTTGGAAAATTGGGTTAAGGACTATCTTTATGAGACCAATAGCGGCGAGCACTCGTCTTTCGAGCGTTCGGAGTATTTGTTCAAAAATGCCAATGTCAAAAATCTCGCGGCCGAGGAAAAAGAGAAGGTAGCCAAGATTTTGCGTTCGTATGACCAAAAAATACCATTGAAATTGGCGCGCCGTGGCGATTATCTGGAAATTCTAGAGACCGATGCGGGCGCATCGTCCGTCACTCCGCCGCAATCCGCGGCGTCAACTCCGGTTATTCAATCGACGCCTCAAGAAGTTAGCGCGCCGACCGTCACTCCTCTGCCTCCGACCCCGCCCAAAGTCATACCGGTTTTTGAAACGCCGGTTTCCAAACCGACTCCGCAAGTTGTGCCAGAACCAGTTCCAGTTCCCGAACCTATTGTCGTGCCAAAAATTATATCTGTGCCGGCGCCAGAATCTATCCCTGTGCCTATTCCTGAGCCCATTCCCGTTCCTGAAGCTCCAGCGCCCGTTGTCCCAACTCCAGCTCCGCCGCCCATTGTCATACCTGCGCCTCCACCGCCACCCGCACCCGTTCCTGCGCCTAAACCCATCCCTGTTCCTGAAAATATACCCACCTCGCCTATTCCGCCTATAATTTCAGCCCCCGAACCCCTCATCGTCAATTTCAATCAGCGCGAAAAGGATTTAATCGCGGGTCTAAGTCCTAATTTTGATAACGAGATTGTCACCAAAAGAGTTAAAGATGCTTTGGCTAGTTTGATTCGCGGCAGCCGCAGTCGTTGGAAAGTGCTGGAGGTTTTGAGCAAAAACGAATCGTTGGGAGGCGCCGGTTTGGATAACGACCACGCGCAATCTCTGGTGCGCGCTTTGGAGGCCGAATTACGCGCGGAGTCAGCGCCGGCCGTGGCAAAAAAAATAGAACCCTTGGAAATAGAGCCGACCGATGAATTGCAGTTGATTGATAAGTTTTTCGCCGCCGGCGCGGGCTTGTCCTCGACGCCTAATAATTCTGTCATTCCCGCGCCGCCCAGCCCCTCTTTCACTCCTGCCCCCAGTCCTTCCGCTACAAACAAAATCACCGACATTATTCATCCGCGTAAAATAGTCAGCCCGATTGAAGAATTGCGCTTGATTAGCGTAGATGATTTACGCAATTTTAGCGGCGGATTCAAGGCGGCTTTGGTCAGAGTTAAAGAAAAAATATTTTTGGCTGGCGAAAATTCACCGCAAAATAAAATTCAGGCCATGCGCGCTTGGAAAGACAGTGCTGTTAATCGCTTGTATTTGCAATTAGGACAAGAATGTCTGATGAACGGTAAAAATATCGCCGTAGTTTTATCTGAGCGTGCGGCCGGCGCGGCCTCTGTTGCCGCTTCCTCCCCCGCCGCCCCCACCCTTTCATTGGAAGAGTTTCAAATGCTGGCGGATTTTAATCAGGAATTAAGAAATTAAATATCTATGCAATTTATCGTGCCGCAATTTATTGATATGGAGCCCAAAATTATCGGGCCATTGAGCTTGCGGCAATTTTTTACTTTGGTTATCGGTGGCATGGTGGTGGCGGTGGAACGGCGCTATTCAGATTTGGCGATGTTTATCGTGTTGGTTATCCCAACCGCCGCGATTTTTGTCACTTTTACCTTTGCCAATATCAACGGCGTGCCGTTCCATTACTTTTTGTTGAACTTTATTGGAGCGCTCTCGCGGCCATTTTTGCGTATTTGGTCAAAAAACTATAAAATAAAGAGTAGGGTCGCGAAGACAGAAATTAAAACCGAAGATAAATTGCCTCAGAGTCCACCGAAAATGATTTCCCATCAAAAACTTTCAGAATTGGCTTTGATTGTGGACACCGGCGGGGCCTTTCATCAAGAGGACTTCGCCGAGAAATTACCAGCGGAAACCGCGCCCGCGCCCGTCATTCCCGCGCAGGCGGGAATCTCTTCCACTTCCATTGCCTAATCTTTAGCACCTATATATTTCATGGCGAAAACTAATTCAAAAATACCGGCTACCCAAAATCACCTGGTTATTTCCGAGATTAAGGAGGACTGCGTGATTACCAAAGATGGCGGTTTGCGCGCGGTGCTTTTGGTTTCGTCGGTGAATTTTGGTTTAAAATCGCAAACGGAGCAAGACAGTATTATTATGGCTTATCGGGACTTTTTAAACTCTATTCGCGACTGGCCGATTCAAATTTTAATTCAATCGCGGCCAATTGATGTTTCGGGATATTTAGACAAATTGGACAAAAGATTTCGCGAGCAAACCAATGAATTACTGCGAGTACAAATGCAGGATTATATCACCTATGTCAAAGAAATTGTGAAAATCGGACAAATTACCACCAAGCGATTTTATGTGGTGGTGCCGTATAGCGTGATGGAAGACAACAAACGCAGCTTTTTCACGCGGCTGAACGGTCTATGGTCGGCTTCCACCTCTATCACTTTGAGCCGCAAGACCTTTGAGAAATACCGCGAGGCCTTGACCCGCCGTGTCACTTATATCATGAGCGGTTTGCAGGGGTTGGGGCTTAATTCCGCCCAGCTTAACACCCAAAGTTTGATTGAATTGTTTTATAATAGTTACAATCCGACCACTTATCAACAAGAAAAAATGACTGATGTCAGCCAATTACGGCTGGAAGAAGATAACGATAAATAATTATGGCCATTGAATTTAAAAAGAAAGTCACAGCCGAAAAGCCCTCCGAGCCAGAGGTAAAACAAGGCCTAGAGCAAGAAATTGTTTTACGGCGCGGCACTGTTAGTATTCGCGATTTAATCGCGCCATCTGCCATGCGGGTGAGCGCGCGGCATTTGGAATTGGGCGGGCAATTCGTGCGTACCATTTTTGTCATGACTTATCCGCGTTATATCTCAGTGGGTTGGTTTGCGCCGGTTATCAATTTAAATCATCCGCTGGATATCGCGATGTATTTTTACCCCATTGATACCGGCTATATTTTGAAAAAATTGCGCAATAAAGTGGCGGTGGTGCAGGCGGGTATGTCGGAGGTGGCCGAAAAAGGCGGCCCGCGCAATCCTATGGAAGAAATTGCCTTGGATGATATGGAAAAATTGCGCAATGAGCTGACTGAAGGCACGGAATATTTTTTCCAATTCGCGCTCTATGTGACTTTTTATGCCGACGATGTGGAAAAATTGAATTTACTGACCGAACAAATAGAGACCATCCTTGGCTCGCGGCTGGTTTTTTCCAAACGGGTGCTGTATCAAGCGGAACAGGGCTTTAATTCCACTTTACCGCTTTGCCACGATGAATTGGCGGTGGGTTTCAATATGAATAGCTCGGCCTGCGCCTCGTCATTTCCTTTTATGTCGGCCGATGTGACTTCCGATGACGGAATTTTGTATGGTATCAATCGCCACAACAATGGTTTGATTCTCTTTGACCGCTTTTCTCTGCAAAATGCCAATCTGACGGTCTTTGCCACCTCTGGTGCTGGTAAAAGTTATGCTATGAAATTGGAATTGATCCGCAGTATGATGATGGGCACTGAAGTAATTGTAATTGACCCTGAAAATGAATATCGCCATCTCTGTGAGGCGGTGGGCGGCAGTTTTATCAATATCTCGCTGGCTTCGGAAAATAAACTCAATCCCTTTGATTTGCCGCGACCGGTGGGTGATGAACAAAAAACCGAAGATATTATTCGCGCGGCGGTGATTACGCTCAAAGGCCTGCTGAAATTGATGATTGGTATGCGCGATGAAAAAGACCGCTTGTATTTCACGCCCGAGGAGGACTCGCTTTTGGATAGAGCGCTTTTGGAGACCTATGCCAAAAAAGATATTACCCCGCTGACCGATTTAAAGCAGCCCGGGCTGGAAATGCCGGTGTTGACTGACTTGGAAGAGGTCTTGGGTGGTATGGTGGGCGCGGAAAATCTGGTAGCGCGTTTGCAAAAATACAGCGAAGGTACTTTTGCCGGCCTTTTGAACAATCCGACCAATGTAGATACCAAGAGTCAGATGGTGGTTTTCAGCGTGCGGGATTTGGAGGACGAGTTGAAACCCATCGCCATTTATACTATTGTGAATTATGTCTGGAATATCGTGCGTTCCAGTTTGAAAAAGCGCATTTTGACCATTGATGAGGCCTGGTGGCTGATGCAACAAGAGGATTCCGCCAAGTTTATCTTCGCGCTAGCCAAGCGTGCCCGCAAATACTATTTGGGCGTGACCACCATTACTCAGGATGTGAACGACTTTTTGACCTCTATTTATGGTCAGGCCATTTTAAATAACTCGGCTTTGCGGATTTTAATGAAGCAATCGCCGTCCACGGTGGATTTAGTGGCCAACACTTTCAAATTGACCGATGGCGAAAAGTATTTATTGCTGGAATGCGGAGTGGGCGAAGGTATTTTCTTCGCTGGCGACAAGCACGCGGCTATCAAAATCGTGGCTTCCTATACCGAAGACCAGCTGATTACCACTGACCCGCGCCAACTTTTGGAAATTGAAGAGGCCAAGAAGGACTTCGCGGAAAATTTAGAAGCCGAATAAGTTTGAAATAAAATAGGAGCCCAACTCAGACGAAATTTAATCATGCTAAAATAAAATATATGTCAAAAATACTCAAATTAATCGTAATTGTTCTGCTAGCCGCCGTGCTTGTAATTGGAATATGGTGGTGGCTGAAAAAAGGCGGTGCCGATAATCAGCCGGCGGGCGGCAATATCGTGGCGACCTCTACGCCGCAAGTGGGCTTGGAAGATATCGGCAATGTCAAAATAGACGATAGCGACCGCGCTTTGACACAAACTAGTTTGGGTTGGGCGGAGCGCTTCGCGACTTATTCCAATCACGACAATTATCAAAACTTTGAGGAATTAAACGCGGTCATGACGGAGAATATGCGGGGCCAAGTGAAAATTTTGACGGATAAATTACGGCGCGAGCATCGTCCCGATGATGCTTATTGGGGCATCACCAGCCAGGCCTTGACGGCAAATATTCAATCAGGGAGCGCGGCTGAGGGTCAGATTAAAATTTCGGTTAAATTACAACGGCATGAAGTCGGGCAAAATTTGGATAAGGATTACCAACAGGATTTGATTTTTGACATAGTTAAAAACGGTGCGGATTGGCAAATAAATGACGCGCAGTTAAAAAATCTTTAATTTTCACAGAAATGGATAGCGAGAAGGCCACAGCGGATGAAATGAACAAAAAACGCGCCTTTGATCAGTCACGGGCGGTTGGTGGTTTAGCGACCTCGCCGATTAGTAATATCCAGTTGGGAGATTATTCTGAGATTGGAAATATTCCTCAAGCTGGTGGATATTCACCAATAGATGATATACAGGCCAGCCCGATGGAAAATATTTCCGGCGAGTTTCAGCAAGGTAAATTCCCAACATTGGAAGAGCAGGAAGCGGCCTATCAACGCCAACTTAAATTGACTAGAATTAAGGAAAAGACCCAAGCTGGAAATTTTCAAGGGGCTTTGGGCGAGGTGGCAGGGGAAAAAGAGATTGAGAACTTAAAAAATATTAATTTCAAGAATCCCAAAGAGGCCATGCGTTCTTTAAAATCTGCTAAAGCCGCTTTGAAAAATCTGAAGGCCTCGGATATAGCCAGCGAAGCGGCGGAAATGGGAGGGCAGATAGTCACCGCCAAGATTTTGAACGCGGCGGAAGTGGCTTTGGTGGCGCCGACAGTTATCAGCAATATCTTGGGCTTTATCTATATCAATATTCACGCGTTTTGCCGTTATTCGCATGTAAATATGGAATTGCGCGAGTATTTTTGCCCGTTTGGCGCCGAGTGGACTGGCGGTGGCAAGGCGGGCATTGGTAAAATAGCCGGCGGCGCTGGTGGGACAGCCGCCAAGGGTGTGGCCTCAGGAGCCGGTCAGGCCACTGCTAAGACCGCCGAGAAAACTGCCAGTCAAGCGGCCTCTACAGCCGAAGGCGCGGCTGAAAAAGCAGCTGCCGCGGCCGGTGAAGCAGGTGCCGAGGAGGCCTCGGGCTCACTAGCCGACAAAGGTATGGAAATGGCCAGCGGTTGTTTGGAAATGGTGGAAATAGCGGCCTTGATTATCCTAGATTTACTTGTTATAGCGGTGCTGGCGCTGGTAGTCGGGATTTTGGTGTATATCGGGTATTTGGTATATCAATTTTATACGGGAAATCCATGGGAAAAAGTTAAACTATTATTTGGTCCGTTAAAACCATTTTGGCAGGCCTTAGGCGGCATAATTTAAATAAGAATATTTTAATGTTTAAATTCAAAAGCAAAAAAATAATTAAATATGGTTTGGGAATGCTCTTGGCGAGCGGGTTTTTTGCTTTACCATATATTATTCCCGCGCAAGCGCTAACCACTGCCAATGATAGCACTGGCTGTTGCGAGGTTTTAAATAAAGCAGATAAAACAACAGCCGGTTGTTTGGACGGCCAGACCGAAAAGAAATGCGACGATTTGGAGAAAACTGATCCGGAAAATATAGCTATTGATTGGCACGAGTCAAAGACCTGCGGGTCAGTTACTGAAAAAAATGATGACCCTACTAGTAAAAAGGTCTGTCTGGCCGAGATGGACCCGATTGATTTACAAATCCCGCTTATTGGCGTTCGTCATATCATCAGTTTTGGTATGTATATCAATCTGATTTACAGATGGATGTTGGGTATCGCCAGTATTTTGGCGGTGATAGTCATTACTATGGCCGGTTTTCAATGGGTAATTGCTGCCGGCAACCCCGGTAAAATTACCAAGGCCAGAAGCCAAATTACCAATTCTTTAATAGCGATTTTGATGATTGCTCTGAGCTATGTAATTTTATTGACGGTTAATCCCAAGTTGATTAGCTTGGAAATGCCTGGTGTGGTCAAAATCCGGCCGATCGCGCTCAAAAATGTGGCTACTACTAAATTTTGTGACCCGAAAATGGAAGTGCCATGCGGAGATGTGACCAGCGACCCTAGCGATAAATTGTGTATGGGGACGAGGTGCGAGCCAAGCAAAGAGAAAATTGTTGGCGCAGATTTTAAATATGGGGCCATTTGCCAAGTTGAGCAAAAAGAACAAAGATATGCTAGTGGTAAATGTATAGAAAATATAACAATTTCAGATGTAAATAATTTTACTAAGAATATTACTTTTCTTGGTTATTCTATGTGCGGTTACGTTTATAAATTAACTGGGCCATCGGAAAACGGTATTGGAAGCCAATGTGGCGGAAAAAGTCATTGCGTTAATGTACAAAGAGACATCATAAATAATATCCAAATTCCAGGCGAATTAAATCAATTTTTATCAACTAATATGCCAAAAATTCCTGATATTTATTGTCTTGATACCGCCACAGCCAGTGCCGTGCATGCCGATGAAACAGATCGTCATTCTCCGTTTAGTGCCAGTGTGGCATTTAGTCGCAAAAATTTAAAAGATGAGTGTATAAATGTTATTGACCCCACTAGCCAAAATGACTGTTCACCGCATAATGGTAGTATTGGTAATAAACTTTATGTATGCCGTTTTAATGAAGATGATGAAGAGTGCGTTTGGAAAGAATTTTTAAATTGTCACGATATAAGTGGACCAACCATGGTGCAGGTCGGATGTTCTTTTAATAATAATTCTGTTTGTAGCGATGCGGAAAAATGTGTTGAGCCATATTTTCCAGCGGCCGAGGGCTTTGATAGTGTGTGTTGTGTGGAAAGCGCGCAGTTGCAGGCCACTCCTTTTGGTAACTACCAAATTCCCGGCAAGTATTTTAAACTTTACAAATAACATATGCCTAAAAAAATTCTTATCATCTTAATCTTTCTACTGGTCGCCATGGGGGTTGGCTATGGCATTTATTATGTCTTTTTTCGGGTGTCGCCGGGCTCGTTGGTTGCGCCAGTTGAAAAACCGCAGGGCACTTTGCCTGGAGTGATTACCGGTCCGGGCGGCCAGATTGTCACCAGTACCAGCAATTTACCCAATATTATTACCGATGAAACCATTTCGGCGCCTTTGATTATCAACCAAAAATCCATTGTGCCGGATGTTAAAATTGTTAAACAAAATATTACCAATCCCGAGGCGGTGGTGCCTTCGGCTGACGGCGGTCTGAAATATTTTAATCGCGGGCAGAGCGGTTTTTATCAGATTAAGGCCGATGGCGAAGTGGCGCCTTTGACAGACAAAAAGTTCACCGGAGTCAACAAGGTTATTTGGTCGGCCGATACTAATAAAGCGATTTTACAATATCCAGATGGTTATAGCGTGTTTTATGATTTCAATACCAAACAACAGGCCACCTTGCCGAGCAATTGGAGCAATTTTTCTTTCAGCCCAGATGGCCAAAAAATTGCTTTTGTGACGGATGGTATTTTGGAGGATAGCCGTTGGTTGGCGATGTCGCGGCCCGATGGCACGGAAATAGAAAAAATAGAGCCGGTGGGAGTTAATGGTGATAAAGTTATTGTTAATTGGTCGCCGAATAATCAGGTGGTGGCTTTCGCGCGTACCGGTGAGCCGCAAGGCGGTTATTTGCAGGAAATTTATTTAATTGGCATGCAAGGTGAGAATTTTCCTTCTTTGATAGTCAATGGTCAGAACTTTGAATCCAAGTGGTCACCCAACGGCCAGCAGTTGTTGTATAGTGTATATACCAACGAGGCCAACTATAGTCCGACGCTGTGGATTACCGAGGCGCAAGGAGATAATATCGGGCGCAATAATCACAGTTTGCAATTGAATACTTGGGCGGATAAATGCGCTTTCGCGCCGGACGGTCAAAGCGTTTATTGTGGCATTCCGACTTCTTTGCGCGCCGGCAGTGGTATGTGGGGCGGCGAATCGTGGCGCACGACTGATTACCTGTACAAAATTAATTTAGCCAGCGGCGAGCGTTCGGTCTTGGATTATAGCGGGCAGTATAATATCTCGGACTTAAAAATTTCAGCCGATGGTAAAAAACTATACTTTACCGACCATATCAGCGATAGTTTGGAGGAGGTACAGCTGCCATGAGGTTATTAGATAGGTCGGAGAATAAATTTTTAAAAATAATTAAAATTACCGTACTGGCTTTGTTGCCGATTTTTTTGTTGGCGGGAATTTTAAGTGGGGCGGGAGAGGCGTGGGCGGCCGATCGGTGTGCGGAGGCGTATGGAAATTTTCATGAGTATTATCATGCTTCAAATTTTGCACGAAATGATGACGGTAGGATAATTATCTTTTGGCCACAAGATTATAACGGAGTTAAACTTTTTTTTAAAAATAGCGAAGACATAATGGCCGCAGACAGCACCAGCAAACTATATTGTGGCGTTAATAATGATTCTTCTAGTCCGTGCCCCTATTGTGAGAAGGCAGAGGACACGGTTTGCTGCGTCAACAACGATAATTCTCCTAGAAGGGAGGGCGCTGCGTATAAAATATGGACAAAGGGCACAAACCCCGCCATCAGCGAAGAGTTATTAGAGAGTACTGCCGATGCAATGTTAGAATATATTGAAGACAATGAAACCGCTGATAATAGCGCAAACGATGGATGCGCCAAGGCCTATAATGGCGATTATCATCGTTACTCAGGCGCTTATCCAGCTTCGCCGCGCGACATTAACTGGGGTGCCGATGGGCCAAGTAGCGTTCGACTTTTATGGAAAAGTGAAGATGATAAATTGGCAGACAATAATTCAAGTTTGCTGTTTTGTGGGACCAGTAAAAATGATAGCTCTGCCTGTGCGGGCTGTGATACGGGTGCCCAGCGCGTATGTTGTGTTCGCAATGACAGAGCGTCTCGGGATTTACCCGAATTTCGGGTGTTATATATAAATAATGGTCTTGATGTGTATCAAGAATTAAAAAATATGGCCGTTGTGGGTACAAATGCCGAAAGATGTTGCTGTTATAAAATTGGAACCAAAGACGAGGATTGTGCTTGGATTGAAAGTAATTTTTGTCCCGATGGTATGGAGAGCTCCGGCGTACGCGGCGACCAAGTAGCCGGCTCTAAATGTGGCAGCAGCGTGGATACCGTCTTGCAAATTCCCATTCCTCAAATCGGTGGCACCTCTTTGCGTTTTGTGGAGAGCTATGGGCAATATGTGAACACTATTTATCAATGGATGATAGCTGTGGCCGGTATTTTGGCGGTAGTAGTTATTACCATCGCCGGTTTTCAATGGGTGTTGGCGGCCGGTAATCAAGCCAAAATCACTCAGGCCAAAGGTAAAATTAAAAATAGTTTGTTGGCCATACTTTTTCTCTCGGCCAGCTATATTATTTTGGCCATGGTCAATCCGCAGTTGTTAAGTTTGGATATCAAAGTTAAACCGGTACCAACCATTGCGCTGGATATAAAAACTCCATCGGGTGGTGGTACAGGCGGCGGCGAAACTATTACCCAAGAGGAGGGTGATTACATGTTGGCTGATGCTGGAATTACTGTTCATAGTTCTGGTAATTGTAATGATAGGAAAAATAGAAATTGTACCAGTTTGGAAGGCATGAGGATGTCAACAATTTCAGAAATTATTAGATTGAAAGAAGATTGCGGTGATGATTGCGTTATTGTGGTTACCGCAGGGACCGAGACCGGACATAGCGGAGATGGCGTGGGTAGTCATGCCGGCGGCTATAAGTTTGATTTAAGGGTAAATGATGATTCAAATAGAATCATCAGAAGTTATACGCCTACCTTTTCAAATAGATCTGATGTGACAGAAACATACGAAGGTCCCGGCGGTGTTATTTATGCTTATGAATTTGTAGTTATGTCCAATGGCGAAAAATCATATCACTGGGATGTACTGGTACCTTAGAGTCGCTGCAAAAATTGTCCTGTAATTAACCCCTCAAATATGCTAAATTAAGGTCTAAGACGATTAAACTATTTTTTATGCTATCCAAAACCAAAACCATCTACACTTGTTCCAAATGCGGGGCGCAATCGCCCAAATGGCTGGGTTGTTGCGCGGAATGTGGGGCTTGGGGCACGCTGGCGGCCGAAATTGTCTTGGCCAAGCCGGCCAAAAGCGTGGAAACATCAGCCGGACAGGTGACGGGACTGGAAAATGTGGATGTGGCCGACCAACAACGGCAAATGACGGGTTTGACGGAATTTGACCGCGTGGTGGGGGGCGGCATTGTGCAGGATTCGGTGATTTTATTGGGCGGCGAGCCGGGTATCGGCAAATCCACCTTGGTTTTACAATTAGCCGCGTTATTGGCGACCTCCAGCCAGCGCGTCCTATATATTTCGGGTGAAGAGTCGGCCCAACAAGTTAAGTCACGCCTAGAGCGATTAAAACTAAATCCCCAGACCATCAATTTTTGCGGCGAAACGGATTTGGATATTATTTCCGCCACTATCCGTCAGCAAAGACCGCGGCTGGCCATCATTGATTCTATCCAGACCTTGACCTTGCAAGGTATTAACTCAGAAGCTGGCGGGGTCAGCCAAACCAAGGCCTGCACCGCGCGGCTGGTGGAATTGGCTAAAGAAATAAAAACCCCGATTATTATCATCGGGCATGTCAACAAAGACGGCCAAATGGCTGGACCGCGCACTTTGGAACACTTGGTGGATACGGTTTTATATTTGGAAGGCGACCAATACCACGCTTTTCGCATTTTGCGGGCGGTCAAAAATCGTTTTGGCTCTACCAACGAAATTGGTCTTTTTGATATGCGTCCCGAAGGTATGATTTCGGTGGCTGACCCCACGGCCATCTTTTTGGGTCAGCCGGGCGGCGCCATTGCCGGCACCGCCATTGCCAGTATCATTGAAGGCAGTCGCGCGCTTTTGATAGAAGTCCAGGCGCTGGTTTCTTGGACCAATTTTGGCTATCCACAGCGCCGTAGCGAGGGTTTTAATGCCAATCGGCTACAATTACTGCTGGCAGTACTTAATAAGCGCTGTGGCTTTAAATTTGATAAACAAGATGTGCATTTAAATATCGTGGGCGGGCTCAATATTGACGACCCGGGTGTGGATTTGGCGGTCTGTTTGGCGCTGGCTTCGGCGGCCAACAATGTTGCCTTGCCGGAAAAAATCGTGGCTATCGGGGAGGTCGGTTTGGGAGGAGAAATCCGCGCGGTGGCGCAGTTGGATAAGCGGCTCAAAGAGGCGGAAAAATTTGGTTGGCGCGAGGCGCTGATACCGCTGGGCGCGGCCAAAAATGTCAGTTCAAAATTGCAATTGCGCGAGTTGGCCGATGTCAAAGCGGCGCTGGCGGCGGTCTTGGGGAAATAAATTCATTTTGTCATTACCGCGCAGGCCCGCCCCGCATGCAACATCGGGGCGGGAATCTGAAAATAAATAGACCGACTTCACAGGTGCTGAAGTCGGCCGGAAAATTTTTTTATGGATAGCGGCGCAACGATTAGTTGGCCGTGCCTCTTGTTGATTTGATAGATCTGGCGGGCGTATTTGACTCGTGTCCGAGCACTGCCGGGTAATTATCCTTTCTAATTTCTTGTTTGGGATTAATCGGGGTTGCCCCAATTTGACCCTTGATTAGTTTGCGCAGCCTGTTTTTACCAGCATCTTCTGCCAGTATCACAACCCCAGCCCTTTGCATTCTGGGAGCCAGACTCTCGAGTATTTTTTGAGGTAATACTCGTAGTTTAAAGTTTGCGCTACTTTTTCCTCCCGCACTAACAAGATAAACTCTTGTTAAGTCGTTAGAATTTTGAGGTGTGGCATTAATTTGATTGTCAGTTTCCACACGAAATCCTTTCTTAAAATTGTCAAAAGTCGCTTTTGCGACCGTACTCTTAAAAAAGAGTATATTGTTTGAACTAATTCTAGCGCATTTCGCGCTAAAAGTCAAGAGGTGGCAAAATATTGCCACCCGGCGCCATGGGCGTGCCTTTAGCGCCACCCGCGCGCCATAGAAACTCCGAATAATTTGAATATCTTTTCTCCTTTCAAAGAGCTATTCCCAATGTATCCATTTGGCCAAAAAGTCCTGGATTTTGACGCGCAAATCAGGATGGCGCGCCAAACTTGGGTCTTTTTCAATAAAATTCTGCGCCGCTTGCCGCGCCTCTTGGTTGAGTTCTTGGTCGGTAATTTTGGCAATCTTCAGTTCGGCTAAAAAGCCCGATTGCTTTTGACCGAAAACCTCACCAGGTCCGCGCAAGGCCAAATCCTTTTCCGCCAGTTCAAAACCGTTTTTGGCTTTGACTAGGGCATTGAGCCGCTCGGTACTTTTGTCGGCGGTTTCGTCGGCAAAAACCAAACAGTATGACTGAGCCGTGCCGCGTCCAATGCGTCCGCGCAACTGATAGAGTTGGGCCAAGCCAAAGCGTTCACCGCCTTCTACCAGCATCAGCGTGGCATTGGGGAAGTCAATCCCGACTTCAATGACCGTGGTGCTGACTAAAATCTGGATTTTATTAACGGCGAAATCCGCCAAGATTTTAACCTTGTCGGACGATTTAATTTTACCATGGAGCTGGGCTATTTTCAAGTCTGGAAAAACCTCCGTGGTGAGCTTTTTGTATTCAGCTGTCACGGATTTTGAGCCAAGTTTATCAGATGGGTCAATCAACGGACAAACCACAAAGGCCTGTCGTCCGGCTTTGATTTGCGCGCGCACGAAGTCATAAGCCGCTTCGCGTTTTTCTGGTGTGACAATTTTGGTAATTATTTTTTGACGGCCGGCTGGTAATTCGGCGATAATCGAAACATCTAGGTCGCCGAAGACCGTCAGCGCCAATGAGCGCGGAATGGGAGTGGCGGTCATGCTCAAAAAATGGGGATAAGTGTTGGCAGGTGAATTTTCCAACCATTGTTGCGGGATTTGTCCGCGTTGATTGACGCCAAAACGATGTTGTTCGTCCACAATCACCAGCGCCAAATTATGAAATTTAACTTTTTCCGATAAAAGCGCGTGCGTGCCGATAGCGATTTTGATTTTTCCGCTTGCCAAATTTTGTAAGACCTGCGCCGCGCCCGCGGCCTTGGCGACGGTGCCTGCCACAGCCCCGCCAGTTACACCGGCTTTGGCCTTTGTACCGCGCCCGTCACCCGTGTCATCCGTCCCGCCCCCGCTGATTTTACTTGCCCCCGTCAAAAGCGCGATTTCCAAGCCCCAGTCCTTGAATAATTGGCCGAAGGTCTGAAAATGTTGTTGCGCCAGAATTTCTGTGGGCGCCATAATGACGCTTTGATAACCATTCAAAGCCGCGTTCAAAATGGCGATGGCGGCCACCAGTGTCTTGCCTGAACCCACCTCGCCCTCCAAAAGACGGTTCATGGGGCGGCTCTGCTTTAAATCCGCCAAAATTTCCCAAGCGGTCCGGCGCTGGTCTTGGGTGAGTTTAAATGGCAGTGCGCCCACGAATTTTTGGGTGGCTTCTTTTTCAAATTTAATCATCGGCGCGCTGAATTGTTGCCATTGGCGACGCAGATATTGATTTTTTAATTGTAAAATAAAAAGTTCGTCAAATTTAAGGCGAGTTTGCGCGCGCGCCAATTTGGCCAAATTATCCGGAAAATGGATTTGTGTGATGGCTTCAGACAATGAAATTAAATTGTATTGTTTAATGGCCTCCGTCGGTAGCCAATCCGCCAATTGTTTAGCCCGTCCGCTGGCCATTTTAGCCACCCAGCGCAGTTGTTTTTGGGTCAGACCTTCGGTGGTGGGATAGACCGGCACCAAACGGCCGGTGTGCAAGGTGGTTTCTTTGATTTTTTCACATGAAGGGTTGCTGAATTGCAGGGCATTAAGAAAAAAACTTGGCTCGCCGGAAATAGACAAAAGGTCGCCGACTTTGAGATTTTTTGATAAAAACGGCTGATTAAACCAAGTGACGCGGATGGAATCGCTGTTGTCGCTGATAATGGCTTCGGTGATATTTAATTTGCGGCCGCGCGCGCGACGGGTGGCAATCATTTCCAAACGGCCTTGAATGGTAGCCGGCACGCCGATTTGCAACTGGTCAATTTTGATAATCAAAGAAAAGTCGTCGTAACGGCTGGGATAATAAAATAACAAATCGCGGATGGTGGCTAACCCGAGTCGTTCCAATTTTTTCTTTAAAGCCGGACCCACTCCCGTCAAATCGGAGAGCGCGGCGTCTAGGAGTTCATGGGATGGCATAAGTTAAGCGGCCTTAGTTTTTTGTAATAATTTGAGATAAATAGCCATAATATCCGGCCAGTGGTAGTACTGCTGAACGCGTTTTTGGCCTTTAAGACCGAAAAGCGCGACGGTTTTTGGATGCGCGGCCAGCCAGTTAATTTTGTCGGTCAAATTGCGCTCGTCGCCGACCCGATGATAAAAGCCGGATTCAGCCACGGTCTCGCGGTTTTCGGCAATATCGCTGGTCAAAACGGCCGTACCCGCCCCCATAGCTTTGAGAATGGCTGGCGAAGTACCCTCCAGCTCGGAAGCGCTGATGAAAGCATAGGCCTGTTTGTAAAGCGTGTCCAGATTGTGGTCAAAAATAGACCCGCTGAAAATTATGCGCCGCTTGCCCGCTTGGCCGCGTCCGATTTGATGCAAATGTTTGACATAAGCGGCGTTGTCGCGATTACCGCCGACGATGACCAGTGGAAATTTAATCAAGGACTTTTTGTAAGCACCGATTAGCAAGGGAATATTTTTTTCCGGCACAAAACGGCTGACCGCCAGACAATATTTATGCGGTTTGAGATGATATTTTTTCAAAATGGCCGACTTGGGCGCGCGTTTTAAAATTTCGCCGCCATAAGGGATAAATTCCGGCCGCACGCGATAATTGCGATAATAATAATTGACCATTTGGCGCGAGTCGGCGATTAAAACATTGGCTAATTTGACCGTGCACCAAGCGGAAAATTTGATGTAGGTCTTGGCCAGCCAAGGATATTTTTTGCGTTCCCAATCCGCGCCATCCACCGCGACCAATGTCTTGAGGCCAAAAAGCCGCGGGATTAACAAGAGTGGCCCGTTGCCGACATTGTAGATGTGTAAAATATCCGGCCGGTGAAATAAAGTGTGTAGTAGTGAGAAAAAAGTATGTGAAAAAGTTCCCAGATATTTGCCGGGCAGATAGGGGACGCGCGCCAGTTTTAAATTTTTTGGCCAGTCGGCGGGGCGCGCGATTTTTTTACGGCCGTAAACCGTCACTTGATGCCCTTTGCCCGCCAAAAATAGCGCGCTGATTTCAGCGTTAGTTTCAAAACCGCCATAGCGGGCGGGAATTCCGCGGGTGCCTAAAATTGCGACGCGCATGAAATAAAAAAATTGTTGAGGTAATTATATTATAGCGCACAAATGAAATTTTGAGAAAAAATGTAAAAAAGAAAAAAGGGCTTCCGGTTAACACTTAGGTTGAATAACCTTGTGTGTCGGAAGACCCTTTATAAACGCTCTCTTTAGAATGGCGTGCGAGAGTGTGATTCACGCCCGAAAAAATCGATTGGCCGATGACCCCGGAATAGTCCTGTATGGCGTTTGCTGCGAGATGCTTTTGAAACGCTCTCATCCCTGCGAGGGACTGGGGTCAGATAGTAAAGAATTGACGCTTTCTTAGAGAAATTGCTTCTTGCGAAGCTCTTCTCCCCAAATAAGCGTGTACGGTTCCAATGAACCGACTTGCTGAAACAGGAAGAACATTTTTCTCCTTTCTGTTTGGGGGACCTACTTTCCCCGTTATGGCACATCAGTGGTCAACATGAATTCAGGTGACCGTTTTGGTAAAGCGGTTGCAAGTGCCCCAGCCGTTGCTGTGGCTCGCGCTATTTTTCTTGGGAATTATAAATTCTTTGAAAGAAAAATTTTTGCGAGTAGGCTCGAGGTAAATGCTGCTGTCAAAAGGAAAGTATAAACAAAAACCTTCCATTTGATAAATCCTTTCTTTTTTGTTCGAGGAATTCGATAATTTTTGTACATCCATGGATAATCCAGCTGCAGTATCGCAGTTTGGCTGTCTGGCCGTGGATGTTTCAGCAGTTGGCCGAAAGGGTGGGGCAGTTATGGTAGCCATAAAATATAACTGCCCCAACCCTCAACTCATTGATGTGTCGATGTTCACTGAATGGACCTTTTATTTTTGGCGTCCTTGACCAACTACGGTAGTCCAAAACTGATTGGACGGACCCGTCTTTTCCTTCGCGTTTCGAATCCAGACGAACTCTTCGTTCGTAAGGATATTGTCGTATCCGTAACCGCCAGCAACAATGTTGCCAATGTTGGTTGCCAATGTTGCCTTCGCAGTGGCGGACGGATTAATGAAGGATAAGTATCGGCGCATCAACGAGAACCGAACTAAAATGTCAATAATCAAATTCGCCCCAAAGTGTAGCATACTGGCAGAATTTGTCAAGGGGCAGCGACAGCGTTCGCTTTTTTCACCTTGATGGCGACATAATAGTTATAGATAGTGCCGTTCTTGAAAACTACACTGTCTATCGTTTTGATATCGCCAATAGTTATGCTGTCTATATCTATCACTTCAAAGATTTGTAGCTTGGCATTGCGATTGGCAATTTTCAAAGCGGTTGCCATATTTGGCGAGGCGCCCCTGCCGATAGAAATAAAATAATTTTCTCTGCCAAAAACGGTACCGGCTTGTTTATGCCAATCTTCCAGTAAGCCATGAGCGCGCGCGTCAGCATTGAGGGAATTGCTGATATTTGTACAGCCAGTGAAAGCTGTAATCGCCAATAAAACCAAGATCAAAATGAAAAGTTTTTGCACTTCTCCTCCCTGTATAAGTTTTCAAACATCGTTTTAGGGCTTGAATTTAACATAATTTATAATTTATGTCCAATAAAACATTAGTCGGCCAAAAGGTCTTCTAAAAGCCAAAAACAGCCCTTTCGGACTGTCTTTGGGTATATAATTTGAATAAATAAATCTGGTACCCCCGGTAGGAATCGAACCTACATCACAAGCTCCGCAAGCTCGCGTTCTATCCATTGAACTACGAGGGCATAAAGGTCTGGCTGGCTACAACTTCAAAATGCGGCTGGTAAAATCAGTAAAGGACTCTTGTACGCGTTCGGGGTCTTCCGGCAGATAGGTCAAAAGGGCTTGGCGGATGGCGACCGGGTTTTGGTCTTGAATAGGAATACTCATGCGGCCTCTCAAAGCGTTGCGCGGGTTGATATACAGCGTTTTGACCGTGGGTGGTTCATAAACCAGCCAAAAATTCCGCAAATCCTCGTATGGCCACAAAACATTGTCCAAAACGATGCCATCTTCAGTAATGGCAAGCGTGGCTTCATCCAGCTCGCGCCGCTCTAGGATTAAAAAGACGCCGGTGCCGAGGATAATTATCAGTGCAAAAAGAAAGTTACGGCTTAATAGCGCGTAAGTCAAGAGGCCGATGATTATTAGCCCGGCGATGAGATACCACCAGCGCCCGCGTTCGTGTCTGACAAAGCGGGGAAATGACCAGCTGGCGAAGACCTCACCATAGGGTTTTTCTACTTCTTTTAATTCTTTTTCCATGGTGATTTTATTCTAACACAACTTTATTTTATGGGCAATTGACAACACGCCCCTCAAGCGGTAGAATAAAGGCCAGTTAGAGTTGAAAATAGTTTTATGGAGAGGTGGCTGAGTGGTCGAAAGCAGCACACTGCTAATGTGTTGACCTCGTAAGGGGTCCTAGGGTTCGAATCCCTACCTCTCCGCCAAAAACCCAATCTACAAATTTACTTCAAAACCCGCTTCAATACAGGACAAAGTTAAAACTAAATTTCAGTGTTAAGTCCACTTGACACTGAAATAGGGTTTAGTGTATACTGGACTTAACACTAAATCCAAACTAGCCATGACTACCGATAAAGCCAAACTTAAAGAATATATCAATGACCAAATAGCCCAGTCCGATTTCAGGGCTAGGGCTTATGTTTTTGATACTCAAAACAACAAAAAGCCCAAACGGGATATTTTTGATAAATTGCAAGCCCATTTAGACCAGTTTTTGGCAGGCAACAGTGCCTATCGCTGGATAACTTTGACCGGTTTGCGTGGTGCTGGCAAGACCACTATAATGTACCAGCTTTATTATGCCAAGAAAAACATTGACGGATATTTTTTGATTCTTTCGGTGGATGAGATAACTCAAACCATGGGAAGCAATATCAGCGAGGTTATCAGCGCCTTTGAAGAAATTATTGGTCGTCCGATTACCAACCTGGACAAGCCCCTGTTTCTATTTTTAGACGAAGTACAATATGACGAGAAATGGGGCTCGGCGCTGAAATCAATTTATGACCGTTCTCAAAATGTATTTTTATTTTCCACTGGTTCGGCTGCCGCGCTCATCAATAGTAATTCAGATATTGCCCGCCGTACCATTTATGAAAAAATTTACCCGCTTTCTTTTACTGAATTTATTAAGATTAAGCACAATCAGCCAGAAATTAAAAATCTGGCACAGGACTTGCGGGATATTGTTCTTTTCAGTCAAAATGCTCAAGAGGCGTATGAAAAATTAAAGCAACAAGAAAAGAAAATTAATAAGTATTATTTAGGTCTTAGCCGCTTGGACTTTGAAAATTATTTGTATTATGGCTCACTGCCTTTTATGATTGCGCTGGATAACGAGGCGTTGGTGTATGACCAAATCAGCAAGTCATTAGACAGAGTGATAAACAAAGATATTCCGCAAATGCGCTCTCTGACTTCTGAAATTGTCAGCCGTATTTCAGCGATTTTATATGCCGTGGCAGATATGGATGCTTTAAATTTTACCACTCTCGCGGAGAAATTTGGCATTTCCCGTCCCAAAATCTCGGAGATTTTTTCGGTCTTGGAACAAACTGAAATTTTACACCGCATTTATCCGCATGGTTCGCATTTCAAGCAAGTGACCCAAAAGTCGTCAAAATACCTCTTTTCTTCGCCGGCTTTTCGCGCCATGTATTACAAAACGATTGGCAATACCATCAGCGGGCAAAATGTTCGCGGAAAATTGTTAGAGGATTTGGTCGGCATGTACCTGTATCGTTTATGCGACAAAAAGCCGCTTCATTCCCTCACCTATGACAGCGCCAAAGGTGGTGCGGATTTTATTTTTACCGCCGGCAAAAACAAAGTAGTTATTGAAGTTGGTTCTAACAAAAAAGAATATCGCCAAGTGGTGCAGACGGCTGAAAAAGTTAATGCCGCCTATGGTATAATTATTTCCGACCAAGCCGAAAAAATAGAATATAACCAAGAACAAAACGCGTTGAAAATCCCATTAAGTTATTTTATTTTAATTTAATCATTAAATACAACCCTATGTCACAAGGACTCAAAATCGGACTCGCGGCAGTCGCGGTGCTGGTGGTTTTTGGCGCGGTCGGTCTCTGGTCTCGCTCCAACAACCAAAATGTATCTCAAATCAAAGCCACTCCCTCTGACACAGCCGGTGCCAATCTGGCGGCTTTAAACCCCGTCAATGGTCAAGTCGTGGGCGAAAATATGGCCGAAACCAACCCCTTTAAAGTGGAAATCAATCCGTACGCGGCTTACAAAAATCCTTTTAAACAATAAATTATATGTACAAAATATCTGAAAATTTAAAAATATTCGCCGGTGGTTTTATTTTCACCCTTGTTATAGGTTTAACCGGATTTATTCTGACCGCGCGCGCCTCCGAAATGGCAGGCGCTGTCACTTTTCCCATCTCTGAATTGGGTGGTTGCCAGGACCAAGCGGCTTGCGCGACCTATTGCGACCAGCAAGAAAATATGGAATCCTGCATTGTCTATGGTGCCAAACAAGGTATGTTGAGCGAGCAAGAGGCCATTATCGCGCAAAAAGCTGTAGCTAAAATTAAAAATGGCGAGACCCCTGGTGGCTGTAAAGATAAAGAGTCCTGCGCTAATTATTGTCAAAGCAATTTACAGGATTTAAATGTCTGTATCGGTTTCGCGGAAGAAATTGGTTTGCCTGCCAGCGAAATCGCGCAAGCCAAAAAAATTGCTAAAGCGCTGGAAAAAGGTGCTGGTTTGCCTGGAAATTGTAATGGTAAAGGCGCTTGTGAGAATTATTGTAAGGACTCCAAACATATTGACGAGTGTTTGATTTTTGCCGAAGCCGCCGAGATTTTGCCACCGGAGGAATTAGCCGAGGCAAAAAAAGTGGCGAAGTTTATCAAAAGCGGTGAAATGCCCGGTGGTTGTACCGGCAAAGATGAATGCAAAGCGTTTTGCGATCAAGACGAAAATTTTGAAGAATGTATTAATTTCGCGCAAAAAGCCGAGTTGGTCAGTCCCGAGGAGTTTGAAATGGCAAAAAAGACCGGCGGTAAGGGTCCCGGTGGTTGTAAAAGCAAACAGACCTGCGCGGAGTATTGTAATGACCCGCAAAATGCCGCCGCCTGTGCCAGTTTCGCGTTGGAAAAAGGTCTAGTCACTGAGGAAGAGGCGGAAAATATCAGAACCGGCGACTCAAAAATCCAAGCGGGCTTGGACGGCGCGCCCGCCGAAATTCGTGGTGAGATAGAGGCCTGTTTAAATGAACTCATGGGCGGTAATTTAGCCGCGGTTTTAGCTGGCACGCAACAAATGACTCAATCACAGGGCAATGCTGTCGGCGGTTGTTTTACGCAAGCCGCGCAAAATTTTGCCGCGCAACAAGCCGCCGCTGGTGCGGCGGCGGGCGCAGCTGCCGCCGGACAAGCTGGTGGTGCTGGTGGCGGGATGCCAAATGGCGCCCCGAGCGGTCCTCCAGCTGGAGCGCCGGACATGAAAAATATTCCGCCAGCCGGCGCCACTGGCGGTCCCGTGTCGGCGCCTACCAATAAACCCACCCCGCCAGCTACCCAGCCGTCTCAAGCCCCCGCCAATGCCCCCGCCGGTCCCGATTGCTCTGCCTTTGCCTCGGTGCCGTCTTGCAGTATGGTCGGTGGTGGCCAAGCCGAGACCTTTTGTAAAAAATGTTTTCCAAATAAATAGCTGAAATAGCCAAACAAAAACCGCCCTTACAATAAGAGCGGCTTTTGTTTTGGAAACCACTGTTTTAGACAGCTGGGGTTTCGGGGGTCTCCGGAGCTACTGGAGCTTCGGGAGTCGCCGGTGTCTCCGCAACTGGAGTTTCAGGGGTGCTTTCTTCTGCAGGTACCAAAGCAACATTGCAGGTCGGGCACATACCAGGCTCGGTAGCAGTGTAAGGACACTGCGGACATTTATAAGTCATGATTTTCAAGTTAATGATAAACTTGGATTTGAACCAAGGCTTACGACTATCGCCCATGTTTTTACCTTACCCTATATGGCGAGATGTGTCAAAGAATGAGATATTTTATGATTATTTTGCTATAATAAAGCGGTATCTACAATTGTTTTAAATCAAATTCAAATGCCCGCCGCTCTAATGGTTTATATTACTAAATACGGATTGCTAGCGATTTTTTCCATAGTTTTTTTGCAAGAAATTGGGGTACCTAATCCTATTCCCACCGAACTGATAATTTTGTTTTCTGGCTATTTGTCGTCCATCGGCCAATTAAATTTTGGGGATGTTTTTTGTGCTTCGGTGGCAGGTGATTTTATTGGTACCTCGGTTTTATATGGGCTTTTTTATTTTTTCGCGCCTTGGATTTTAAAACATTTGCCCAAAAAATTGCCTTTAGAAAAAATTGAACAGTTCAAAGCCAAACTTGCCGCGCGGGCTTTCGGGGGAGTATATATTGGTCGTCTGATGCCCTATTTGCGTGGCTACGCTTCGGTGGCGGCTGGTTTGCTCAAAGTCCCACCAAAAATATTTTTCCCAGCAGTTATTCTCTCGGCTGTGACCTGGAGCGGAGGATATGCTATTATTGGGTATTTATTAGGTGATCGTTGGACTGTTTTAGCTACCAAATTAGGTAGTGTGGAACTTATTTTGTTACTTATACTGATTTTGGCCTTTATATTTTTTATTTTACCACGTATTATTAAACGGCTAGAAAGCAATCATAAGTCACAACCATGAAAGTAGCTTATTTTATCGCGACAGTTAATCAGAGCGATGGTGTTACCCATGTTTTGCGCTCCTTAATTATGGAAGAGAAGAATTTAGGCCTCAAAAGTGTAATTGTCACTAGTCGTTCTAAATATGCTTCAATTTTACCATCGCCGACCATTAAGATTCCAGCGGTCGTGCCGCCATTTGCCTATAAGGATTATCGTATAGCTCTGCCAGAAACAGATGGTTTTGAAAAACAATTAGATAAATTTAAACCAGACATTATTCATTTACATAGTCCTGATACTATTGCTTGGCCGGCGCTTAAGTATGCACAAAAAAGAAATATTCCAGTGATTGCCACCTATCATACTAATTTTGCTCGTTATACTAGCTATAGCCATTTAACTTCGTTGAAACCATTGGTTTGGTGGTGGTTGAAAAAGATTTATAACCAAACACAATTTGTTACCGCACCATCGTCGGGTGCGGCGCGGGAATTAACATCTCATCGGATTAAAAATATCAATATTATTCCCTGGGGTGTGGATTTCACTAGTTTTAATCCAAGTTTTCGTTCGTTGGAATGGCGAAAAAAAATCAATCAAGGCCAAGAAAAATCGATTTTGCTCTGTGCTTGTCGGTTGAGAGCGGAAAAGGATTTGGAGACCTTGGCGGCCGTGTACCAGCGCTTACGGCGTAAAAATCATAATTTTTCTTTAGTGGTGGCTGGAGATGGGCCGATGCGCAAAACATTAGAAAAAGACCTGCCAGAAGTGGTTTTTCTGGGCTATTTAGAAGGGAAGGCACTTTCCACCGCCTATGCTTCCAGCGACATTCTATTTTTTCCTTCCAGCACCGAGACCTTTGGCAATGTAATTATTGAGGGCATGGCTTCGGGTTTAACGCCGGTAATCGCTGATGCTGGTGGTGGGCGGACTTTTATCAAAAATGGAGAAAATGGTTTTTTGGCTAAACCAAAAAATGTGACAGATTTTTATAATCAAATTGTGAAACTTTTGGATAATCCGCGTTTATTGGAAACTACGCGTCACGAGGCCCTAAAAAGCTCTAAAAATTTTCTTTGGCCGGAGGTAGCGCAAAAAATGTTCAAATTATATCAAAAGGCCATTAGATTAAATAAAGGCCGTTAGAGTTGCCAGAGTAGCGTAATTGGTGTATAATCTGGCTATTCAGCCACTTGTATTTTGATGAATACCCGACTTTTAGTAAAAACTATAAACAATTATAATGCCAATAGATAAGAACATACTGATATCCGGTTCTTTGGTCTATGACAGAATTATGGATTTCCATGGATTTTTTAAAGACCATATTTTGCCGGATAAAATTCATATTCTCAATGTGAGTTTTGTGGTTGATGATATCAAAGAAAGTTTTGGCGGCACCGCGGGAAATATTGCCTATAATTTGGCATTATTAGATGAAAAACCGAAAATATTGGGTTTGGTCGGGGATGATTTTCCCAAATATGCCGACTGGTTGAAAAAGAACAAAGTTGATATTTCACAAGTCGCGACAATTAAAGGTAAAAAAACCGCCTGTGCTTATATAATGACTGACCAAGCCAATAGTCAAATCACGGGTTTTTATGGCGGACCGGTGCAAAAAGAATATTGCGCCATTGTGAAAAAACAAAAAAGTATCGGGCTGGCTATTATCGCGCCGGAAAATAAAGAAAGAATGCTTACATACGCCAAAATGTATAAAAAACTTAAAATCCCGTATATTTTTGACCCGGGACAACAAATTACCGCGTTTAGCGCTGATGATTTTAAAACCGCCATCGTCGGTTCAAAAATGGTAATCGGAAATGATTATGAAATTCAGTTAATTATGGATAGGATGAAAATAAATTTGGAGAAATTAAAGAAAATGACCGCGACGATAATTATCACCAAAGGAGAAGAGGGCTCGGAAATTTACAGTCAAAATAAAAAGATTATCATTCCGCCGGCTAAACCGAAAAATACTTGCGACCCGACCGGAGCGGGAGATGCCTACCGCGCCGGAGTGATAAAGGGTATACTGGAGGGCTGGAGCTGGGAGAAGACAGGTCGGTTGGCTGGATTGCTGGCGGTTTATACGGTAGAAAAATATGGCACTCAGACCCACAAATTTAATAAAAAGGCCTTGACGCGAAGATATCAAGAAAATTTTCACGAATTATTATTTTAATATTTAAAAACTTATGAAAAGCGACATTAAGGACTTGGCTCTAGCTACTGGTGGTAAAAAAAGAATTGAATGGGCGGAACGCGATATGCCCGTTTTGAATTTGATTAAAAGTGCTTTTAAAAAAACTCTGCCCTTTAAAGACACTAAAATTTCGGCTTGTTTACATGTGACGGCCGAGACCGCCAATTTGGTCAGGACATTGAAAGCCGGCGGGGCGGAGGTCTTGCTTTGCGCCTCAAATCCACTTTCAACACAAGACGATGTGGCCGCTTCGCTGGTTAAGGATTATGGCATTGCTGTTTTCGCGCGCAATGGAGAAAATCGCGAGGTCTATTATAGCCACCTAGAGCAGGCATTAAAGCACAAACCGAGCATTACCATGGATGATGGCGCTGATTTGATTTCTCTGATTCATTCAAAATATCAAAATTTGGCTGCCACTATTTTCGGAAGTATGGAAGAAACCACTACTGGTGTAGTCAGATTGAGGGCGTTGGAACATTCCGGTAAGCTAACCATTCCGATTATCGCGGTCAATGACGCCAAAACAAAAAATATGTTTGATAACCGTTATGGCACCGGCCAATCAACCATTGATGGCATAATTCGTGCCACTGATATCCTGATTGCCGGAAAAAATATAGTCGTGGCCGGTTATGGTTGGTGTGGGCGGGGCTTTGCCAAACGCGCGCAGGGTATGGGTGGCAAGGTGATTATAACCGAGGTAGATGCCATAAAAGCGCTGGAAGCGACCATGGATGGTTTTCAGGTTATGACTATGGATGAGGCGTCAAAAATTGGAGATTTATTTTGTACTTTGACGGGTGATGTTAATGTTATAGATAAAAAACATTTTGGGTTAATGAAAAATGGAGCCATTGTTTGCAATTCGGGTCATTTTGACTCGGAAATAAATGTGGTGGCTTTGAAAAATCTAGCCAAAAAGGTCTTAAAAAATGTCAGAAACCATGTTGACGAATATATTTTGAAGTCCGGTAAAAGTATTTATCTTTTAGCCGAAGGTCGCTTGATAAATTTGGCCGCGGCTGAAGGTCATCCTGCCTCGGTGATGGATATGAGCTTTAGCACTCAGGCCTTAGCGACGGAATATGTCGCGAAAAATTATAAAAAACTTGATAAAAAGGTCTACAATGTCCCAGAAGATATTGAAAAAAGGGTGGCTGATTTGAAACTGGCATCTATGAATATCCGCATTGATAAATTAACTGCCGAACAAAAGAAATATCTGGCCTCGTGGCAAGTCGGGACATAGAAGGCATTTCTCTACAAGGCGGGGCAAATAATTGGCTGAGGTTGTAAATTCGGCTCAATTGGCATATAATCTAGCCGTGAGTTAGTTAAGTTGCCCCCGTAGTTTAATGGATAGAACATAAGATTCCGGATCTTATGGCGTAGGTTCGATTCCTACCGGGGGTACCATTCTTCGCCGCCAGTTGGCGGCTACGAATGGCGCAGCCAGATTTGATTTTTCTCTAGATTTTGCTAGTATTTCATTAATATCATAATGTTAAAAATATGAAAAAATCACCTTTTATCGCCTATATTGAGCAAGATGAAGACGGGATGTTTATTGGCACTATTCCCTCCATTCCCGCGTGCCATGCTGAAGGGCGCACCCAAAAAGAAATGCTCAAAAACTTGCAAGAGGTCTTAGTTCTTTGCCTTAGAAATATTGACGCCAAAAGAGTAGAAAAGACAAAATTTGTGGGCATCCTGAATTTAGAGGCACAATATGCCTAAGTTGGTGCCAATAAAACCCGCGCGACTGATAAAAATTTTGCTTATGTTGGGCTTTGATAGGCGCGATGCCGAAGGGTCGCATATATTTTTCGGGCACGACGATGGCAGAACAACCGTAGTTCCAATGCACAATAGAGAGCTTAGCCGTGGACTTTTAAGAAAGATTTTAAATGATATAAATTTGTCCGTTGAAGAATATGATAAATTGAGAAAGCAAAAATAAATTTTTGGAAGGGTGCCGGAGTGGTCGATCGGGACGGTCTTGAAAACCGTTGTATCGCAAGGTACCGTGGGTTCGAATCCCACCCCTTCCGCCAGTTGGGAAATGTCTTTGTTGGCTCGCCCTCTGCGAGGGCTCGCCAGCCGATTTTAAGCGCAAATTGGAATTTTTTATCTTTCAAAATGAAGTTCGAGCCGATATTTTTTAGAAATGCTCGGATTTCTTGATTGTCGCTTTGCGACAAAAGAATTTTAGCTTGGCTACTGGCTAATATCATTTCTTTCATCGGTTCGAGCCAATTATTTCCTTTTTGTTCAAAATCCCTTATCTTTCCCAAAATGTCCTGCTTTTCGTTAAGCAGTTTTGATTTTTTGGCTTGGTATTCTTCGGGTTCAATACCCTTGCCACCGATAAACAAATCAAGCAAATTCTCGGCTTTGCTTTCAATTTCCATTTTTTGAGTTTGGAGATTTTGAACAAAAACTTTCGTTTCTTCTCTCGCTTGTTCTTTTTCCTTGTCTATCTCAACAAGCATATTGTTTGCCCAATCGTCAGGCAAAGAAACTTTTTGAATAATCCCTTTCATCTGTTCAACAAGATTTTCTTCCCGCAAATATTTTTCATTACAAGATTGCTTTTTCTTAGTACAACGATAATAGTGATGTCCTTTTTGTTTTTCGGCAGTTATAAGGCAATCGCAATTTCCGCATTTCATCAATCCCGAAAAAGCAAATTCGTGTTTTCGTTTACGTTTCTTTTTGCCTCGATTGCTCATTACTTGTTGAACAGAATCAAAAAGTTTCTTGGAAATAATTGGCTCGTGCGTTCCGTCATAAATTTCACCGTTGAAAGAAAATACGCCATAGTAAATCGGGTTTTGCAAAAGTCGCTGGACACAAGAAACCGAAAGAACATTGCCCTTATAGCTTCTTAGCCCCGCTTGATCCAAAATTATAGCGACAGCTTTCAAAGTATATTCGCCAGTTGCGTAGAGTTCAAATGCTTTTCGTACAAGCGGTGCTTTTTCGTTATCAACATCAATCGCTCTTGTTTTTGGATTATTAGAATATCCAAGCGGGGCAAAGTTTGGCCAAATTCCTTTTCGCAGTTTTGCCCGATGTCCTCGTTTGATATTTTCGCTTAGATTGTCTATGTAATACTTGCTTTGGCCAAAGGCAATGTTCATCATGAATTTTCCTTGTGGCGTTGAATCAAACCAAAATGTTGGGAATTTCAAATCTTTAATCTTTCCTGTGTCCAGAAAATAAATGATTTTACCCCCGTCAATTGAATTTCTAGCCAGTCGGTCCGGATGCCAAGCCAAAATTCCTTGGGCTTCGCCCTTTTCAATCCTATCGAGCATTTCGCCGAAAATTTTTCGGCCAGGTTCTTTGGCAGTTTTTGCCTCGCTAAGCGAGGCGACGATTTCAAGTTTTTCTTTGGCGGCAAATTCTTTTAATTCGGAAATTTGAGATTCAATACTTAAAACCTGTCGTTCTTCGCTGTCCGTTGATTTTCGAGTGTAAATAAAATATTTCATAGTTTCTCCTTAAAAATTAAAAATGAAAATTTGGGAAGCCCGCTTTTGGCCAGCCCCGCAGTAACGGGGCAAAGATAAAAAATTCCAATTTGCGCTTAAAATCGGCTGGCGAGCCCTCGCAGAGGGCGAGCCAACAAAGACATTTCCCAACTGGCGGTGTGCGTTCGAAAAAATCCGAACCGATTTCGCCCAAAATTTGTAGGGCGGGCGGAATTCCCCCCAAACCCCCCTTCCGCCCGCCCGCAGAAGCAACCCTTTCGGATTGAAAAACTGCCAAAGAACCTGAAAAAATATCGTCTCGAACTTCATTTTGGGCCAAAAGCGGGCTTCATTCATTTTTAATTGGACTACTCTCATTTTATTTGTTATCATATTTATGAAGGGTTAAATAAGCACCCATACTAATACTATCATACTTAGGAAACTATGAAAAGTCAAAACAATAACGAAACAATTGGGGATAAGATAAAACAGCTTAGAAATAAGCAAGGATTAACGCAGGACGAATTAGCGAGAAAGTCCGATCTTCCCTATACAACGCTAACCAAGATTGAAACAAATGTTATTACCAAGCCCTCTATCCAAACAGTTGTGAAGATTGCCAAAGGTTTGGGCATTGGCATTGATGATTTAATGAAATAAAACTATGAACAAAGAATTTGCCGAAATAATAAACGGATTTAGACGCACTTTGCGGCTTATGGAAAAGCCGGAGAAAACTGCTTTGGTTTTCGCTTCTTTTCTCATGCTTATTACAGGAGTTCTCACCAACTTACCTGCTGTCATTTTGGGACGTTTGGTGGATAAACTTGTCGGGGCAGAAAATTTTGATTTGAGCATTGCGATTCCGTTTATCAGTTTGATAATCGGCATAATTCTTATACGCGAAGCTCTAACCGTCGTACGAAAGTATTTTGTTGAAAATGTCGCAACGCAAACAGACAAAAAGCAGACAGTGAATGTTATCGAGCATTTGCTTAAAACAGATATTGCAAATATCAATCAACAACAAATTGGCTCTTTGCACGGAAGAATTTTTCGGTCGATCCAAGGAATGATAAAAATTATTAAACTCGGATTTCTCGATTTCTTTCCGGTTTTCTTCAGCGGACTAGCCGCAATAGCTATCGCCCTAACTCAAAAACCATTGCTGGCCAGCGTAATGGTTTTGGTAATTCCGGTAGGACTTTTTATCATCGTGTGGCAGGTTTCTTCGCAAAAAGGAATACGAGTCGCGCTATTGCGAGGGAAAGAAAAAATTGACGGCGCAGTCGTTGAAATGCTTGGCGGAATAGAAACTGTGCGGGCGTTGAATACTGAAAATCAAGAAGTGGCGAAAGTTGAGGAAGTCGCCGAAGCAATGCGAAAAAAGGAAATCAGACACCATATTTTCATGGCATTGTTTGATTCCGGAAAATATCTAAATGAGGCATTTTTCTACGTCCTCGTAATTTCTCTTTCAATTTTTCTCGCGGCGCAGGGAATAATCACGAAAGGTGATATTCTTGTTTACTCCATTTTGTTTATGAGTATAACGGGACCTTTGCGTGAAATTCACAGGATACTCGACGAAGCTCACGAAAGTTCGATCAGGGTAAATGACTTATATGATTTACTCAATCAGCCGAGAGATATTTCTTTCCAAGCGAATGGCAAAGAAAGATTTGACTCAAACAATACTAACGCAATAGAGATAAGCAAACTATCTTTCAAATATGAAAATTCGCCAGTTTTGCAAGACATCAATTTCGTTATCAAGAACGGAGAGAAAATCGGCATAGCTGGTGCGTCTGGTTGTGGCAAATCTACGCTCATAAAAATTCTATTGCGATTGGTGCATGGCTATTCCGGAAAGGTAGAGATTTTTGGCAAGAACTTGGACACAGTAAGCAGAGAGGAAATTGCGGATTGTATCGCCTATGTGCCACAAAAGACCCATATATTTTCGGGTTCGATACGAGACAACATCGTCTATGGTTGCGAGCGAGAAAATATAGGTGATGAAGAAGTTGTTAGAGCGGCAAAACTGGCGAATTTATTTGAGGAGATAGAACATTCGCTTGGAGGGTTATTGGGCAGAGTCGCCGAAAATGGAAATAATTTGAGCGGTGGACAGAAACAGCGACTCGCTATTGCACGACTGATACTCAAATCGCCAGAGTTGTTGATACTTGACGAGGCGACTTCTGCCCTTGATAACACAAACGAAACCAAAATCCAAAGAAACATAGAGCAATTGTTCAAAGATAAGACGACCATTACAATTGCTCACAGACTGACAACTCTTAAAAATAGCGATAGAATTTTGGTTTTTGAAAAAGGAAAAATTGTGCAACAGGGAAAATATGATGAGCTGGCGAATAAAAAGGGATTGTTCCAAGATTTTCTCAGACAGAAAGAACCTGATATACTAACCAGTAGATAAAGAATTTGCCGCCAAACCGAGCGAGGCTCGGAGTTCCGCCAAAAGCGGAACGAAAAACTTGAAATCGTCCAATCCGAAAGGGTTGCTTCTGCGGGCGGGCGGAAGGGGGGTTTGGGGGGAATTCCGCCCGCCCTACAAATTTTGGGCGAAATCGGTTCGGATTTTTTCGAACGCACACCGCCAAGTTTTAAAATAATATGCCCATCTCACCCAACCCCACCCCCAAAAACATCCTCCTCGTCGCCATTTTTCTTTTGGCCGCTTGGCTGATGCCGCAATTCAGTTTGGCGCAAATGAAAAATGTTGAGCGCAATAGCAAAAAAGTTTATTATATGGCCACTGGTATTTTGCCGTACAGCCCAGCCGTGAAATTAAAAGTCGCTTATCATAAACAAGAACACGCCCTATCTTGCGAAATCGCTTCACTTTTGATGGCTTTAAAATATAAAACTGTTAGTGTTACGGAAAGCGAACTCATCGCGCGAATACCCGTGGCTGATGCCGGCGCGCGCGATCGCAAAAACAACACTTGGGGCGACCCGAATTTGGGTTTTGTGGGCAATATTGACGGTAAAATGCCCAATACCGGTTATGGTGTCTATGAACAGCCGATTTATGATGTGGCCGTCAAATATCGTCCCGCCAAAATTATCATTGATGGCTCTTTGAATGATTTAATCGCTGAATTAATCAATGACAACCCCGTGGTGGTCTGGGGTACAGCCGGTAGTGGCAAAGACATCTCATGGAAAACCTCCGAAGGCAAAATTATTCCCGCGCGCTATATTGAACATGCTCGCTTATTGATTGGTTTTACCGGCACTTCGGAAAAGCCCGAAAAAATGATTTTATTGGACCCCGTGTATGGCGAGATAAAAATGTCGGTCAAAAGTTTTATGCAAAATTGGGAGTTAATGGATAAAAGAGCAGTGGTGGTCTATTAAAATTTGGCATAACATTTGACAATGTTGGCATCCCGAATAATCTAGTGCTATAATTAAACTGGATTATTTTTTATTTTAAAATTTAAAAACAATCTTATGCGCCGAAAATTGTTTTGTGTGCTGGCCGCAGGCATCTTATGTTTCGCGACCCTTGCCCAAGCTCAAGAGACGCCAGTGTTTGTGGTGCAAGAGCCGACTGGTTCACCCGATTTAATTATTCAAAGTGTCAGTTTTGACCCTGGTTCTTCAAAGGTCAAAGTCGTCATCAAAAATATCGGGGCTGTGCGCGCCGGCGCTAGAGGTGAATTAAACGCTTTCAATGTCGGTTATCAATGGCTCAATGCCGAAGGGGTGTCTATTGGGGCTTTGGGTGCCGCGGCGGCCAGTTTGCCGGCCAATATTACCCGCGAAATTAATTGGATTGCCAGTGCTGGCGAAAATGCTCGTCCGCCCATGGGCACGGTTTCCATCAAAGTGACCGTTGATGCCGCTTTTGCCATCACCGAAAGTAACGAAGACAATAATTTTTGGACTGGACCGGTACCCAAGCCGGATTTACAAATTACCAGTGTGCGTCTTGACCCCAATTCTTTAAAAGTCATCGCCACGGTGAAAAATTTTGGTACGGTCAGAGCTGGCGCGCCGCGCGAATTAAATTCTTTCAATGTTGGTTATGAATGGCTCAATGCCGAGGGAGTGTCTATCGGTGCTATGGGTGCCGCGGTGGCTAATCTGGGAGCAGGTGAGTCGCGCGAAATTAATTGGACCTCCAGTTTTGGCGACAATGCTCGTCCGCCCATGGGCGCCGTGTCCGTCAAAGTGACAGCCGATGCCGCCAATGTCGTTGATGAAAACAATGAGACCAACAATACACGGACTGCGACCATAACCAAACCAGATTTACGAATTACTAATCTGCGTTTCAGCCCCTATTCCAAAGTTATCGCCACTATCAAAAATTATGGTGCCGTCAGAGCTGGCGCGCCCCGCGAATTAAACTCTTTCAATGTGAGTTATGAGTGGATCAATGGCGAACAGCAAGTTATCGGAAGTATGGGTGCCGCGGTGGCCAATTTGGGACCCAACGAGACGCGCGTAATTGATTGGAGCTCCAGTTTTGGCGCCAATGCCCGTTCGCCCATGGGTACAGTCGCGGTTAAAGTGACGGCCGATGCCGCCAATATAATAGACGAAGGCGATAATGAAAATAATAATAGTTTTCAGACCTTTATCCCCAAACCCGATTTGCGTGTTTCTAGTATTAGTTTTCATCCCAACACTTCAAAAATTAAAGCCGTGATAAAAAATCATGGCGCGGTCAGTGCTGGTGAGGCGCGCGAATTAAATTCTTTCAATGTAAGCTATCAATGGCTAGATGCCGAAGAAAATGTTTTAGGTAGTTTGGGTGCCGCGGTGGCAACCCTTCCTGCCGGCGCCACCCGCGAAATTGGCTGGTGGAGCAGTACTAATGTCGGCGCCACGCCTCCGCCCGGCGCGGTTAGCGTGCGGGTCATCGCAGATACTGTTAATGCGATTAACGAGGGCAATGAAGATAATAATTCATTGACTCTACCTATGCCTCAGCCGGATTTGACCATTGAGCGCGGGGCTTATACCACCACAAAATTAAGTTTTACCTTCAAAAATAAAGGTCTTGGTGCGGCTATACCGCCCGTTGGTCAAGTAATACGCCCGTCTTTGTCATGGGTCTATAGCGATGGTTCTATTGTTGATTTCGGCTTTCAATATGCCGGCAGTAAGACCTTGCAGGCCAATAAATCGGTCAATTATTCCGAACGCTCCAACGACCGCGTTTCAAAAATTGCCAATATTATTTTTCATCCACCATTAGGCGCGGTTTCTTTGCGCATCAATGCCGATGAAAATAATTTGCGCGAATCCAACGAAAATAATAATGTTATTACTCTACCAATTCCAGCCCGTCTACTACCTACCGTGCCAGTCGCGACTACTCCAGTTAATGATGTGCCGGGCGCTACAACCAATACCACTTCTACCAATTCCCATGATGCCGATAACGCCGCCGCTTGGGAAAGATATTGGAATGATATGTTGGGCAGAAATACTTTGACCTCATCTACTCCGTATGGCACCGATACCGCCACCAGTTCAAATCCCGACGGTGGCTATCAAGTGTATAATCCAAACAGTGACACTGGCGGTACGCCTCAAGATACCACGCCAACAACTCCGACCCCGACTACCCCTACCCCCACTCCCTCAACTCCGACACCTGCCACTCCAACTCCAAGTACACCTACCCCCGCTACTCCATCCGCTTCCTCTGCTCCAGCACCCACGCCCATTGCCGCCAATCCATCCGCTCTACCGCGCGCTCATTGTATGGTCAATGCAGAAACAAATCCCACCACTGCTAACGCGGACTTGATAATTAAGTCCGGCTCGGTTGCTTATCGCATGTTAAATAGTAGTTTGAAATTTACCGCCACGATTTTAAATGTCGGCGCGGAAATCACCGGACCGCAAGCACCGGGAACGCTTTATTTAGATGCTGATAGCGGTGACTCGGATTTTTATCTCTGCATAGATACCAATAACGACGGTCTTTACGATTATGTGCGCACCTCTTACAACGGTCCCGTGGACGCCGGACACTTTGCTTATACCAGTGCCCTCTGGCCAACGCCAATCCGTGGCACTCATCGCTATGAAGTTTGCGCCGACGGTGGCAACAAAGTTATTGAGACCAACGAAAATAATAATTGTTATACCGGGACATTTACTTTTCCGCTTCCGTCGCTCTAATTTTAAAAATATATGCGCAAGCGTCACCAAAATTGGATTAAAATTATCTTCGTTATCCTGTTGGTACTCTTGGGATTAATAATTGGCATCCGTTTTTGCACGGGCGAGGATGACTGGCGATGTCAAAATGGCCAGTGGGTCAAACACGGCCATCCCAGCGCCCCCGCGCCGACTTCTGCCTGTAAATAGCACGCTGTCCACGCGCAGGGTCTGTACTTATCCCCAACCCGTTGACTTTGGCTTTTATTTATGGTATACTTATATCTGTAAGTTGTTCTCGTATTTTGGCTTCTGTCTTAATCCTTCGGGAAGGTCGGAAGTTAAAGAGGGCAAGGAAGGTCGTCTTACTTTTTACTGAAAAAATAAAGTTACAAAAACAAACATGGCTACTAAATTGTTTGTGGGTAATTTGTCTTACAACACCACCGGCGATACTCTGAATGCTGCTTTCGCCGCCGCTGGTCAGGTGGTTTCCGCCTCCGTTGTATCTGACAGAATGACCGGCCGCTCAAAAGGTTTCGGCTTCGTGGAAATGTCCACCGAAGAGGAAGCTCAAAAAGCTGTCGCTACTCTGAATGGTACAGAATTGGATGGCCGCAATATCACTGTTGCTGAGGCCCGTCCTATGACCGAACGCCCTCATCAAGACGGCTTTCGTCCTAGACAATAATTTTCCCCGAAAAAATCCAAGAAGTCCCGCGAGGGGCTTTTTGGTTTGTCTTGTTGTCATTCCCGCGCAGGCCCGCCCCGCATGCGACATCGGGGCGGGAATCTTTTTTATCCACTTTTGTTTTTTAAAAAATAGTTTGTTATAATAAATTTATAGTTAATAAATTTATTTAATTTAAAATTAAATTCTATGGTCAGCAAAAAAGGGGGAGTTAAAAAAGACAATTTCTTCGGGACGATGGTTTTTTTGACATTGATTATTCTGGGCTTAGTAGTCATAAGCTGCCGCTTGGATGTCAAACAAAAACAAATTACCAGTAGCAATGATGTTTATCGCGCGGTTTTTTTAGATAATGGCGAGGTTTATTTTGGAAAGACATATAATGGCGGCAAGGGTTATCTGCGCCTGAATGATGTTTATTATTTTAAAGTTGGGCAAGTGATAGATGAAAATATTCAACCAGATGTGCAATTGATGAAATTGGGCAGCGAAATTCACCAGCCCAAGGGTTTTTTAGATATCAATCGCCAGCATATTTTGTTTATTCAAGAATTGTCGGCGGATTCCAAGATTTTAAATCTGATTCAAAACTTTGACCAAATCAAGGCCTCGGCGGCCGCGCAAACTCCAGCCACCACCTTGCCGGCGATAGAAAATGCGACCTCTACGGAGGATGAGGAAACCGCGCCAGAAGAGTAGATATAAAAAAAGTAAATTCAGAAAAGTATATTTGGAAAAACAAAGGTTGCCCGCATAATAATTATTTAATGGCCAAAAAGTCCCAAAATATCAAATTGCCGTGGTTTTTAATCGGCGCGGTAGTGCTGGTGGTGCTTTTGTTTTGTCTGATTTCTTTTTGGAGGCAAAAAAGCCAAGTGCAACCAGTGCCCGAGTTTGTATTGAATGGGGCGATGCGGCAGACCACTTTGACCGCTGAGCCGCTGGATGGCGTCGCGGTGGCTTGGCTAGGCACGGATAATCAAAGGCAAAATTATACTGCCAAGGGTTTGCGTTGGAGCGGCTTGGCCTCACAGTTAAATCCGGTTGCGGATAGTTTGCGAGCGTATTTTCAAAAAGAAAAATTTAAATTTAACGAAATTAATGGCGCGGCGGGAAGTTTGGAGACCGTCACGGCGTACCAGTTGAAAAATTTGGCTTGTCGGCTTAAAATGTCTTTAGCCGGTCCCGATGAGGGGCTGGGGATTGAAGACCTGCGCCAGCAAGTTGACGCGCAGGAGACGCTGGAGTTGGTCTGTTTTGAGTTGAAATAATTAAATTTTGTTGTCATTCCCGCGTAGGCCTGCCCCGCATGTAACATCGGGGCGGGAATCTGTGGGCGATTTACTCTGCTTGATAGGTATTCTATGTTAACCAAATCTTTACGACTCTACTCATGGAATGTGAATGGCATCCGTGCCTGTCTGCGGCATGGTTTTTTGGATTGGTTGCGCCAAAACAAGCCGGACATTGTCTGTTTGCAAGAAATTAAGGCCGATGCCAGTGTTTTCCCTAAGGAATTGTACGATGAAGCGGGCTACCATTTGTATTTGGCGCACGCTGACCGCAAGGGTTATGCCGGCGTGGGAATTTTGACACGGGTGGAGCCGCTCAAAGTGATAGATAAAATCGGGGTGGAAAAATTTGATGCCGAGGGGCGTGTTTTGATGCTGGAATTTGAAAAGTTTTATCTCTGTAATGCCTATTTTCCACATTCACAGCGCGAATTGGCGCGCTTGGATTTCAAACAAGAGTTTAATGCCGCCTATTTGAAATTTATCAAAAAGTTCAAAGATAAGCCGGTGATTTTGACTGGCGATTTCAATGTGGCACATCGCGAGATAGACCTCGCGCGACCTAAGGACAATACCAAAAACGCCGGCTTTACTCCCGAGGAGCGTGCGTTTATGGACAAACTGCTGGCGGCGGGCTGGGCGGATAGTTTTCGTGAATTGCACCCGCAAACCGTCAAATATACTTGGTGGTCATATAGATTTCACGCGCGCGAGAAGAATGTGGGGTGGCGCATTGATTATTTCTTGGTTCCCACCAAAATTAAGGCCAAAATCAAATCCGCGGAGGTCTATGATAAAACGGAAGGGTCGGACCATTGTCCGGTGGGGGTGGAGATAGAATTGTAAAAAACAAGGGCATTGCGTTGCAATGCCCTGTGCCAGCCACATGGCGGATTGGAAAAAGTTTCTTCAAAGGTTTTTGTACAAACATCCATTATCTTTTTTTCGGGTCGTGGCACCCTTTCTTGGTCAAAGATAAGATAAAATATATCCTTTAACCATAATTAAATTTACTTGGGTTATTTTTTAAAGTCAAGTTTTTTATTCGTGCGCGACCACCAATCCCCAGACCTCTCGTGCGCCCGCTTCTTTTAAAACCTCCGCTGCCGCCTGCAAAGTCGCGCCCGTCGTGAATACATCGTCAATCAAAATCACTTTCCGCCCCGACACGGCCTGCGGCCTTACACATACAAACGCTGCGGCCAAGTTTATCGCCCGTGCCGCCTTGTCCAAATGCGCCTGCGCCAAGGTTTTATTTTTTCGCACCAAACTTGTGGTATCCAGCGCCCAGCCCCCGTCCTCGCCCCTTTCGTTCCCGCCTCCTCCTGCCGCCTCGCCCCTGTCCCTCTTGTTCTTGCCGCCGCCTTGCCCATATCGCGCGCCTCCCGCTGTCCCGACCACCTCCCGCGCCAACAATTCCGCCTGATTAAACCCACGCCACTTCAAGCGGCTTTTGTGTAAAGGTACCGGCATTATTATCACCCCCGTCTGCCGAATAATATGCTCCGCTGGCAATTTTTCTCGCCAATCGCGGATCGCCCGCCGCAAAATCTCCCCCAGTGGCTTACTCAAATCACTGACAAATTGATATTTATAAACATGTAAAATTTTTTGTAACAAAGTTCCTTTGAAATGACTCGCCGCCAGTACTCCATCCAAAAAAGATGACGCGTCGTTGGTGTTATTCGCGCCCCGCCGACATTCCTCGCACAATGACCCGTCGGCGCGCGGTTTTTTACACACCGGGCAGACCTGCTCACCCGTCCTGCAAATTTGAATTTGTGCCAAACATAAAGGACACAGCCAAGTGTCCGTTTTGCCGCATCCCAGACAAGCCCGCGGAAAAATTAAATCAATAAAATCGCGCCACCAGTCGCTAAGCGCCATAAAAATACGTTACTATTGTATTAAAATGATATTTCCCTGTTTTCTATAAATTTCAAGCAATTTTTCTTCCACAAATTTATTTAAGTAGGAAATGTTTTTAAAAAGATATTTTTCGCTTATTTTTTCTTTTCCCTTACGGAGTTTATACGCATAGGGCGGTAAATCATCATATTCCCCAAGATTTAAATCCTTAGTTAATTCAATAATATTTTCAAAAGAACTGGGAAATTTTCTAAGTTTGAAAATAATATAATCCCTGGTGCCAAAAAGGCACGATTTAGCAAGATGCAGGGCGGCGTTAATATTGTCGCCTTCTCTATAAGAATGTGTTGCCGCCAGAGAATAGCCAAGATTAAATCTTACATCTTGTACAACATCTAGCAATTTAATTACTGGAGGTTGTAAACTTTCAATAGTTTTTTCGCCTACTAAAGTTTTACCTGCTTTTATTATTTCGTTCATATATATGGATTTAACAAAAGGCGTGTCGGGGTTATATGCGACAAAATCTTCATAATGAAACGGGAAAATATTTACATTTTTAAAATCAAATCTATTTTTTATTTCGTTTCTGCTGACATATTTACCTTTTTTCATTAAAATCCCTATTTCATAATCACTTTTATCATAAAAATCATCTCTGGCTCGTGAACCGTATAAAAAAATACTTTTAGCGTCGGTAAATTTTAGAAGGTCATTAATAATTTTTTGTATGTTTTTCATATTTTTTTATTTTGTATTTTTTATACCTGCCCGATCATCTCCCGCAATGCCTTAACCCGCGCCTCCACCGGCGGATGAGTGGCAAAAAGTCCGGTCAACCAACTTTTTTTCTTGCCAAACGGATTGATAATAAACAAATGCGCCGTGCCATTGCTGGCTTTCGCCATCGGTCGGCTATATGCGCTGATTTTCTCCAGCGCGCCCGCCAGTCCTTCAGGATACCTAGTCAAAAGCGCGCCGTCCGCGTCTGCCAGAAATTCTCGCCGGCGGGAAATAGATAATTGAATTATTTGCGCCAAAAGCGGTGACAAAATTGCCAAGACAATTCCAACTACTAACAAAATCAATCCCAACTGTCCGCCGCCATTATTATCATCATTGCCGCGTCGCCCACCAAAACCAAATAGTTGCCCCCGCAAAAAGAAATCTGTCATCAAAACCAACGCCCCCACCAGCACGCCGACGATGGTCATTAGGCGAATATCATAATTTTTCACATGTGAAAGCTCATGCGCGATCACCCCTTCTAACTCCTCATTATTCAAAGCCGCCACGATGCCCGTAGTCAGAGCTATGGACGCGTGCTGAGGGTCACGGCCAGTTGCGAAAGCATTGGGCGCCGCGTCGGGAATTAAATAAATCTTGGGCATTGGTAAGCCAGCCGTAATACAGAGATTTTCCACCATGCGATAGACATAAGGGCTATCTGTTTTAGTTATCGCCCGCGCCCCTGTACTCGCCAGTGCGATTTTGTCGCCCGCGAAATAACTGATGAATGAGCTAAAAAACGCCAACCCGATAGCAATCACCAAGAAAAATCCCTGACTGCCGTTGGCATAATCCAAAAAATATCCTACCACCAGCAGAAATATCACAAAAAAGGTCATCAGAAGCACTGTTTTTCGTTTGTTAGCCGTGATTTGTTTATACATAAAATTTTTTAATTACCAACTACCGCCGCCACCGCCACCGGCACCCCCGCCCGAACCGCCAACTGAAGCCGAATTGCCACCAGTCGTCATCGTCAGACCGTTGGAAAAACTACTCAACGCCGAGACAAAAATCACACTATTAAAACTCGCCCCGCTAGTCCCGTGATACCATTCTGGCTCGGTGATATTGATGTCTTTAAATTGCTCCGCCCATTTCTTTTCCAATTTAAATATGATGGCATAAGGCAAAAACTTTTCAAAAATTGCCGGATTCTTTTCGGGCGCGTTGTGAAAATTGATGCGGTCTTTTTCCGCCACCGCCAAATACAATTTTAAACCCAATAAATGTTCTTTGACGCGCATACCGGCTTCGGTCAGTTGGGCCATTAAATTACCAAAAATTATTAGCAATAATCCAGTTAATAATAGACCAATACTGGCTGTAATAGTTTTTGGGCTGTAATTATATTCTGATTGCGCCCCCAGTATCGTGAACAACCAGCTTATCAGATAAAAAAAGCTGATAAAACCCAAAAGCGATCCCGGAATTATTAGCGATACATTTCGTAATAACATTGAATCGCGTAATGTCCATCCCTGCTCTTTCATTTCTTTGTATGCCAATTTGCCTTTAACCTTTAAAAAGGCCTTTGCCAGCTGCGTTCTATATTTACGCGCCCCAGCATCTAGCCAGTTCGTTTTCTTTAAGTCCGAAAGTAATAATTTATCACGGTCTTTAAATAAAGCCCCCAGTAACTCCTTTTGATGTTCAAATAACTGCCCATCAGCCGCTTTTAATTTTTCCAATTCGTAATCAATTTTTTTTCCAAAAATTCCCTTTGTGATTAGTTGGTTAATTTTTAAATACCCATCTATAGCCAGTTGAATCAATTCCGCCGCCAAATATTTTTCTCCCGCCCGATTTTTTGCCACCAAATTTACCAAGAGAGGAGTGATTTTACAGGGTAAATCGTATTGCGCGATGATTGGTTTGCGCATTTTCGGCCCCCGTCCGTATTTTCGCCAAATTTTAAATAAAATCGCAAAAACCGCCAACGGCAAAATCAAACACCATAAAAGCCAGCTCTTCCAATGCGCCCGCAAAGACCAATCCGCCCCCGCCGTCCTACCAAATTCCTCCTTCGGTGTGCGCGTGATAAATCCGCTTTGCCAGCGTGCGCTAATACTCATGCCATTTTTGGGAGTCAAAGTGACGGGACCATATTCAAAACCCTCGGCGGGAGTTGTAGTGGTGGATCCTGGTACTGGTAAATAATCCATATCCATCCCAAAACCCTCGGTCTTACAGCTTTCCTTACTGCTCAAAGCCCCCTGATAGCAAACCGCCGTCGCCATTTCTGATGTCACTCCCGCCGGTAACCACACTTGTGCCGAGGCATTTAAAATTTTCGCGCCCCAAAAATTTCCCGTGGCGTTCCAATATAGCTCATCGCCATCGTCGTAGTAATTAATGCCGTTTTTTACTCTATAATTTATGTTATAGACCTTGGTGCCGGTAATCAAAACATCCGCGTCGCCGATTTTAATATTTAAAGTATCATTTTCCGTGCTCAAACTGTATTTCACGGGCTTATTTTCTTGGTCAAAGATACCCACCCCGTCAATTTCCAATTTGTAGGTTCTTTCGTCTTTGTCGCTATAGAAGAGGGGAATCTCGCGAAAAATCCCGTGCTTTTGCGCCGTGCCGAAATTATAAACAATCCTTTCCTGCACCTCAAATGACGCGTCGCTATTTATCTTTATTTCTGTTTTAAACTCCGAAATAACTTCATTCGCATTTGCCGCCTGTGCGACATTATGTTTAGCAAATTCAATGGCCAGTAAAATACCCAAAACTACTATTATAGATAAAATAATAGTTATGCTGATTTTTTTCCAAGAATTGGGATACAATTTGATACCCATTTAACTATATTCTGCCTAAAATTCCACCTTGACCGGCTCTTTTTGCGCCACCTCGGTAATCTCAAAGAAATCGCGTTTGCTGAAACCCAATTTTTTAGCAAAAAGATTGGTTGGAAATGTCTCTACTTTGATATTCAAATCCCGCGCGTTGCCATTGTAAAATCTGCGCGCCGCCTGGATTTTATTCTCGGTATCGCTTAATTCGTCTTGCAATTTGGCAAAATTTTCCGAGGCCCGTAATTGTGGATAATTTTCCGAAACCGCGAACAAACTTTTCAAAGTCGCGCTCAAAGCATTTTCTGCCTCCGCCTTGGCTTCCGTCCCTTGAGCATTCATAGCCGCCGCCCGCGCGCGTGTCACATTTTCCAGCACTCCGCTTTCATGCGCGGCGTAGCCCTTGACTGTCTCCACCAAATTAGGAATCAAATCATAACGGCGTTTTAATTGAACATCAATATCCGACCACGCTTCGTCGGTGTGATTTTTGACCCGCACCAAGCCGTTGTACATTGCCACCACCCAGAGGGCGATGACCAAGACAATTCCGATGATAACCAGTGTGATTGTAGGCATAGATTTAAAATTAACTTGTTAAATTAAGGTCTTAAATGATGGTCTAAGTGTAGCAAAAAGTGGGGGAAATGGCAATTTGCTCTGAAAAAATTTGTGTTTATTGTTTAAACGGTGATATTATTAAATTAATAATATATTTTTAAAAAATAAATTTTAATATTTTTATTATGGCAAAAAGAACTGCTCAAACATCGACCAAGACAAAGTCCACCGTAAAGGCCGCCGTCGTTATTTCTGTGGTGGCATCTGCGGCAGTAATTGCTGGCATAGCAATGGCTATTGTCGGCGGAATTGGAACAATAAGAAGATGCGTTAACCCGACCAACGGAATGCAAATTACTTCTGACACGGTGATTTGCAAAGGTACTTGGAATTTGCCATCTGGTATGAGTATCGTTAAAAGTAATGTAAATTTGAGCTGTCAGCCAGGAACCGTAATTCGTGGTAGTAGTGCTGGATATGCCGTTTTGGCTATGGGTAAAAACTATGATAAGTTGGAAAATGTTAGTGTCTCTGGTTGCCGTTTTGATGACTATAAATCAGGCATTGGTTTTTATTGGACAATAAACGGTAGCATTTCTGGAAATACGATCACCAATATGGATGCAAACAGTATTGCAGCCGGCGGAACCGATAGTCGATCCCCGTATACAAACACCAATTTGACGATTGAAAATAATATTATAGGTGGAGAAACAGCCAATGGATTAAATCTTGGTTATGCCGAGAATGCTTTTATTAGTGGCAATGAGATTGGGTGCACACATAAACTTTCTGGCCGGATTGTTTTAGAAAGCAAAGCATATAAAGCTATCAATATTAGCAAAAGTGCTGGATATACTTTGAATAGAAATACATGTGCTAAAGGTTCTGGTAGCAGCGATTTGTGCGCCTCAGAATGTGTTTCGGCAAAATGCTCAGATTCTGATGGCGGAAAAAGCTATTATGACAAAGGGATTGCCGATTCCAGATTAAATGGCATCGGATCATATTTTGAAGATGTTTGTTTATCAAAAGATCAAATTAATTCTTCTGCTTGGCAATATAATGAAGTAGAAGCATGTAGTGGGGATAACTGTTATCTGCAAGAGGGGCTTTGTAAAGATGACTCTGTAAGTAACATTGCCTATAGTTGTCAAAATGGTTGTGAAAATGGAATGTGTTTTTATCAAAAAATAGCAGGGATTATGGGGGCCAAGAATCAATATAAACCATCAGAAACAATGGAATTAACGGTAAAAGGCGTTGAAATTGATGGCACCAGCGCCTCCCAGCAAGAAGGGTGGAATATACAATACTATATTTATGATGCTTCTAATTCGAGTAGCTATTTGCAAGAAAATTCTTCTTTGGGTTATAATGCTAAATTTAGTGATGAATATTGGCATATTAGCAATAAAGCGCCGCAAAGAGCCGGCGACTATTTTATGACCGTCACCCTTTATTGCTCAAGGGAAAATAGCAAATGTTGGAAAATAACAAATGGCGAAGGCATGGGGCAGATAGAAAAAATATATTTTAAAGTGGCAGAAACCGAAACGGAATGCTATGGATTTGAAGAAAAGCCGCCCACTACCAGTCACAATTGTTGCGCTGGTTTGCACATGGTTTATAATTTGGACTTCGCTGTTGGTACTAATAATTATCCTATATGTTGTGATGAAAATAATCCTTGCGCCACAGATGGAATTTGTCGACCGATAGGGTATAGATATGGTAACTCAGTTTGTTCGGCTGGTGGTATATGGGCTATTACGCCACTGCTAGGGCGCGGAGAATCAATGTATGCCTCAACTGTTAGCGAGGTCAGGTGCCAAAATGGGCTTGAAGCAAAACTTGCGCTGTCTAATATTTATGTAACCCCCGGTATAGGAGCTGCTGTAGAAAGTCGTTCTGATGGAAAAAAACTTTATGGCTGTTGTGATGTAAATATGTGCTTTCAGAGAGAGGGTTTATGCGCGACTAAGGGGACTAGTATTTTGAATACTCAAGATTTCTTTTATTGTCACGAAGGGTTGTGGTTTAGGGCATTGGGTAATTTATCCGATGATTTACCCCCAAGATTTGGTGCCTACTAAATTTATCCCTCCATTTTTTCATTCTCCCCGAGCGTCAATGTTATCGCATCCGCTCGGGGATTTTTTTTACCTATTCTTTGCGGAAGAATAATTCTTTTGCCTATTTTTTTTATATGCTATAATTAAATTATCAAATTGGAGAAATTATGAGCAGCAAAAAAAATAATTATTTGGGCGTGGATTTAGGCACTACCAGCATCAAAGTGGTAGAGCTGGAAGAGGTCAAAAAGATGCCCAAGCTGGTGACTTACGGCTATGCCGACCAGCTTTTCAGTTGGATGCAAAACGACGATCCCGCGGAGCTTAGCCGCGCGGCCGCTACGCTCAAGGCCATTGTCCAGCAGGCCAGAGTGGGAGCGACCAAGGCCATGGCGGCCTTGCCGAGTTTCGCGGTTTTTAGCTCGGTAGTTAATCTACCCGCCATGTCAAAAAAGGACTTGGAAGCGGCCATCCAATGGGAGGCCAAAAAAATTATTCCCTTGCCGCTAGAAGAAGTGATTTTGGATTATAAAATTTTAGATCAAAAAGGCCAAGTGGGAGATAATTTTACCAGCGTTACCACGGCGCCCACAGTGGAAAGCGCGCCGCTAGTCAAAGATGGTAAAAATATTCGTGTTTTGTTGACAGCCGCGCCGAAAAAATTAGTCAGCAAGTATTTACAACTTTTCAAAGCCGCCGGACTGAATTTGGTCGGTTTGGAGACAGAGTCATTTTCCATGGGGCGCTCACTGGTTGGACATGACCCGGCCAGCGTTATGGTTTTGGATTTGGGTTCAAATACTTCGGATATCGTTATTTTTGAAGGCGGAGTGCCGGTTTTATCGCGCAGTGTCAATTATGGCGGAGAAAATATTACTGCCGCTATTGCCGCCAGCTCGGGCTTAAACCATCAGCAGGCCGAGCAATTTAAAATGGATTTAGCGGCTTCGTCCACGGAATTTTCACCGCAAATCAAAGAAATTTTAAATGCTATTATCAACGAAATTAAATATTCAGTGGAATTATATACTAACCAAGCCCAAAGAAAGATAGATAAAATTGTTTTGACGGGTGGCTCTTCTTTTTTGAGTAATTTACCGCAGTATCTGGAGGGTCAGCTGGGGATTCGGGTTTTTATCGGCGACCCGTGGGCGCGCGTGATGTATCCCACCGAGACCAAGCCCTTATTAGATGAAATAGGTCCGCGTTTTGCCGTTGCCATCGGGGCGGCGATGCGGGAAATTTAATTATCAAAATGACAGCTAACGACACTATCAATTTATTGCCGCCAGAAGAAAAAGCGCAGGCGGAAAAAATACTGGGGAAAAGCCGAGGTAATGATAAACTCGGAGATTTTGAATACAATCAGCCCCTAGCCAGTCCGGCCACGGGTGATAATTTTACCAATCCGGTGGTCAAAAATACGGTTGCCGTTCCAGCGCCAGCGTCATCCTCTCCAATACAGCCGGCTCCCGCGCGGTCAATACTTGAAGATATGGATATTGATAGCAGTGCGGTGGCGGCTACCATCGCGCCCGCGGTTGAATTGCCAACTCCGCCTCCGCCACCACCTCCTCCAGCTCCGGTCTGGACATCGCCCGCCGTTCCCACCCCGCCCCCGCCGCCAGTGCCGACCCCAATATCAAACAACAATGGTTTTAATATTCCTATTAGCGAACCCGTGAATAATCCATTTGAAAATAAAAATGAGGCCTTGCCGGTCTCGCTTTTACCGCAGTCCGACCAAAAGGCCGCCGTCCGCGGTCGTTCAATGGCTGGCATGATTATTTGGCTGGTGCTGTGTTTGATAATCGTCGGCGGATATGGCGCGACTTTGATGTGGCGTTTGAATAATTTAAAACAAATCAATCAAGGCATAGATAATCAAATCAAAGAGACCGAAAAGAATATTGCCGCCATGGGTGAAGTCAAAACCAAGGTTCAGGCCTTGCAGAACAAAGTCACGCGCGCGCAGGAATTATTGACCAAACATAGTTATCCCACAAATCTGATAACTTATTTGGAATATTATACCTTGTCAGGTACCGCCTATTCTGGTTTATCTATTAACACTGGTAAAGACCTGGCCTTAAAGACCACCGCGGCTAGCTATGAAAGTGCCGCGCGTCAGGTTAAATTATTGCAAATTGCCAAGGATTTTTCGCAAGAAGTTAAAATTTCCGAAATAAAAATGAGCAAGACCAAGGATGGCGAGCGTGCCGGTTTTAATTTGACTCTGATACTGGCCGACAATGTCTTCCAATTTAAAGAAAAAATTACTCGTCCGCAATAAACTTATGACCAAAGAAACGACCCCGAAAAAGACCTTTAAAGATACATTAATTAAACACTCTACGGCGGTGGTCTTTTGGGGCGGGTTATTAATTTTGGCAGGAGCGTATTTTCTCTGGTTGTCACCGCTCAAAGATAGCGCGGTGCAGGAAATAATGCGCACGGATGATTTGACCGCGCGTTTACAACAAAAACAAGCCGAATTAACTGGTCTGCAGGAATTAGAAAAGGCCTATAACGCGTTGGACCAAGCCAGAATTCAAAAATTGGAATCGCTGATTACTCAGGGCGCCGATTTGCCGCGGCTCTATGTGCGTTTTGACCGTCTGATAAGCGCCTATGGTTTGAAAATGGACTCTATTAACGCGCAAATTGTGGCCAAGCCCGCCAAAGATGCCGTGAAGGACTTGGGTGTTATCAATGTGAAATTAAAAATTTCTCAAGCGGATTATAGTAAAATTAAGGCGCTATTGAGAGCGATTGAAAATTCTTCGGAAGTTATGTATGTGGTCAAAGCCAGCTGGCCGGAGAAAATAGACAAACTGGATTTAGAGCTTAATACCTATTATTTAAAATAATATGAGTGCGAACGGCAAATTTTTAATAGTAAAATTACCATATATCATTTTGATTTTGGCTTGGCTGTGGCTAGGGTATTTGACGGTCTGGCCGGCCTTTATGGCGGTCTCAAAGGATAATTCAGCCGATTTGGCGGCTATCCAAGCCAGTAAAAAGACCCCTCAAGAAAGTTTTGTTAAAAGTTTGGAGACATTATTGCAAAGTCCGCAGTTTCTGCGTCTGACAGAAACCCCGGAAAATATCTCTTGGTTGGAAGAACCGGCCAATCCGTCGGTGGCTATGCCTGGTTTGGCGGGGCAAGAACTGGTCGGACGCAATAATCCGTTTGTTTTACCCAATATGGCTGAAGTTTTTGTGGCAACTTCCACACCGGCCATAACTTCTGCGCCCGAAGCGACTACCACCCCTTAATTTTAAAATTAATCATGGCAGCTGAGACCTATCATTTGAATTTAATTAAGGCCATCATGGCGCATGGCTGGATAGCGCAAGACCCGCTCAAAGCGGCGGTCAGTGAGGCGCGTCTGGCGAAAAAGCCACTGGAGGAAATTTTGCGCGCCAAAAATTTATTGGATGAAAATCGCTTGGCGCAAGTACGCGCGGAGGCCATGGGTTTACAGTATATTGATTTGTCAGGCCAAAAAATAGATAAAGCGCTGGTGGAAATTATTCCGCAACAATTGGCGGACAAATTCAAGGTCTTATGTTTCGCCCAAAATGGCAATGTTTTGAGTGTGGCCATGGTGGACCCAACCAATCAGGAAGCGCGTGAGGCGGTGGATTTTATTGGCCGCCAAAAAGGTATGATTACACAATATTTCTTAATTTCGGAAGATAATTTTAAAAAGGCGCTCAATCAATATGGCGCGGTAGCGGTGGAAGTGGAAGAGGCCTTGGCCGCGGCTAAAGAAAAAATAGATACCGCTCCGCGTAAAGCCAAAATCGCGCAAGGTCCCGGCTTTGAAGAGGCCATCAAAAATGCTCCTGTTACCAAAATGGTGGATATTATCATTGAACAAGCGGTGGAAATGGGTGCTTCAGATATTCATATTGAGCCGTTGTTCAAAGAAACGCGGGTGCGCTTTCGCGTGGATGGTATTTTGCGAACATTTTTATCTCTGCCAAAATATATTCACTCTGGACTGATTTCCAGAATCAAAGTGGTGGCCAATCTCAAAATTGATGAGACCCGTATTCCGCAAGATGGCCGTTTTCGTTTGACTATTGCCGGCAAAGACATTGATTTTCGTGTTTCTACTTTGCCTTTGGTGGAAAATGAAAAAGTGGTCATGAGAATTTTGGATACACCGGATGTGGCGCCGACACTGGAGGACTTGGGCTTTATGGGCAAGGCCTTGGAAGTGATGAATAAACGGATGCAGAGCGCGCGCGGTATTTTTCTCTCCACCGGACCGACTGGTTCAGGCAAGACCACGACTTTATATTCTATTTTAAATCGTTTGAATAAGGAATCGGTCAATATCGTCACGCTGGAAGACCCGATTGAATATTTTTTGACAGGAGTGAATCAGTCGCAAATTCGGCCGGATGTCGGTTTTACTTTTGCCTCGGGTTTGCGCTCTATTTTGCGCCAAGACCCCAATGTGGTCATGGTGGGAGAAATTCGTGACAACGAGACCGCTGAATTGGCTATTCACGCCGGTTTGACGGGGCATGTGGTCTTATCTACTTTGCACACTTCGGATTCTTTTGGAGCTATTCCGCGGCTGTTAGATATGAATGTGGAGCCGTTTTTATTGACTTCCACTATGAATGTAGTGGTGGGTCAACGGTTGGCGCGCAAAATTTGTCCTAATTGCAAAAAAGAAATTCAGCTGGCGCCAGAGGTTTTGGCGGAAGTGAAGGCCATTTTGGAAAAAATACCCAATTTGAAAGAACATTGGCCGGGTGGCTTGGAAAATCTCAAGTTTTACGCGGGGGCTGGTTGTCCGCAATGCGGCGAGACGGGCTATAAGGGTCGTGTCGCGGTGGTGGAGGTCTTACCGGTGACCGATGAAATCAAAAAAATCGTCTTGGCGCGCGGTACCGATGTACAAATTCACGAAGAATTTTCCAAGCTGGGACTTTTGACCATGAATCAAGATGGAATTATCAAAACCCTGATGGGCTTAACTACCATTGAAGAAATAATGCGGGTCACCCGCGAATAACTATGCCAATTTTTAATTATCGCGCCAAAAATTCTCAAGGCAAAGATATCACGGGCACCGTGGACGCTTCCACGCGGGAGGCGGCCGTGGAATTGTTGTTGGACCGTGAATTGATAATTTTGGAAGTGACAGCTCCGCCCAAGGGTGAAATTGAATTGGCTAATTTGCCGTTTTTTGGCAGAATCAAACCCAAAGATGTGGTAATTTTGTCGCGGCAACTGGCAGTGATGATTTCCGCGCAAATGCCGGTGGTACAATCATTGAACATACTCAAAGAACAGACCACCAACGCGAAATTAAAAGCCATTGTGCAAGATATTGCCGATGAGGTGGAGGGCGGCGCGCAATTATCGGCTTCTATGGCCAAATATCCCAAGGTCTTTGACGATTTTTTTGTCAGTATGGTCAAAACCGGCGAGACCACCGGCCGTTTGGATAAGGTCTTGGATTATTTAGCTGACCAAAAAGAACGGGACTATCAGTTGCGCAGTAAAATCAAAAGCATGACCATTTATCCCGTCTTTGTTTTTTCCATGTTGGTGATTGTGGGCGTGATTGTCATGATTTTCATTGTGCCTCAATTAATAGCGGTAATTTTAGAATCCGGCGGGGAATTGCCTTGGACGACCAAATTACTGATTGCCACCAGCGGCCTATTTGTGCATTGGTGGTGGCTGATGCTGCTGATTGTGGTGGGCGCGGTGATTGGCTTCAAGGTTTATACCTCCAACGAGGCCGGCCATAAAAAGTGGGACGAGATTAAATTGCGCGCCCCGCTCTTGGGAAAATTGTATCAAAGAATATATTTGGTGCGCTTCGGCCGTTCTTTGGCTACCTTGTCGGATGGGGGCGTGCCACTGCCATACGCTCTGGAAGTCGTGTCGGGCGTGGTGGGAAATTTGGCCTACGCGGATTTGATTTTGGAGACCAAAAAAGAAGTGGAAGACGGCAATCCGCTGGCGGATGTCTTTTTGGCCAGTGAAATAGTGCCGCCCATGATGTCGCAGTCGCTGGCGGTGGGCGAGAAGTCCGGCAAACTGGGAGAAGTGCTGGGTAAGGTCTCGGATTTTTATGCCAAGGAAGTAGAAACCATGATGTCGGATTTGATTACCCTGATTGAGCCGGCGGTGATTGTCTTGCTGGGTGTGGGGGTGGCGATTATGGTGGCGGCGGTCATCTTGCCAATGTATAATTTGTCAGCGTCTATTTAAAAATCTCGGACTATTCCTATCCCATGCTGGGCTAGGTCTCGCTCTCATAGCGGACTAGTGGCTCGCTTGCGCTGCCAGCCCGAACTCGTCCGCCTGCTGGCGGACTCAAACAGCGGGACTGGCTTCCAGTTTTAATAATTAAAACTGGAAACGCTGAGCTTCGCCAAGTCCGCTAAATTCGAGCTCCCGCGCCCAGCTTGGGATAGAAATAGTCCTTATATCTAATAGACCAAAAACATATCCACAGATAAAAAAAAGATTGAAATTAAAAAATGTGGTATAATAAACTTAGTTAATTTATTTATTTATCAAAAACGGCGGTCTAGTATCGCCGCCAAATTAAAAGGAGAAAAAATTATGTTGAAAAAAAGTTCTAAAGGTTTTACCCTGGTGGAGCTCTTGGTGGTGATTGCCATTATTGGCATCTTGGCAACCTTGGCGACCATCTCGCTCAATGCCGCGCGTTCCAAAGCCCGCGATGCCAAAAGAATTTCGGATTTGAAGCAGATGGCGACGGCCATGGAGCTGTGGAATACAGATAATAATACTTATACGGGAGGATGCAACGCTTTAGCTGCTGATGAGGGGGTAGGAGATTTAACTTCTGTTTGTGCGCCTAATGATTATATTACATGGACTAAATTTGTAGACCCATCAGCTCCAAAAACTGCGGGGGGGGATCAAATCGCTTGTGCTGCAACAGCTACCGGTCCATGTGATTATGTGATTGGGAAGACAACTATTGAGATTGATGGTGTTGATACCGCTGTTGGTGTTTATAGTAATGGCTATAGATTCTGTGCTTATTTTGAAAATAAAAATATTGGATTGGGCATACCGAATGGAGCCGATGCCGGAAATATGGTGTCTTGTATTACTCAAGATGGCTGGTCGGCGGGTTACGTGGCAGAATAGTATATTTGTTTGTCGCGAGCTCTTGACACCACTCTAGCCAATAATATACACTGAAACTATAATAAATTATTAGTTCTATTAAGTTTATGTTTTGTGAACACTGTGGAAACAAAATAGAAGAAAATGCTCAATTTTGCCAAAGTTGTGGTAAAAAAACTTCAAGGGCTGCTCAGGTAACTTCGCCAACAGTTGCTTCTTCAAATCCAACAGAGGGTAAGTCGGAAACAATAGTTAAGTGTGGAAATTGCGATTATGTCGGCCCAGGACAATCAGCAAGAACAGTTGGTGGCAGGATTATAGCATGGCTCTGCGTTCTCTTTGCTCCGTTAATCACGATTATTTATTTTGTTGTAACTTATAAATATCGATGTCCAAAATGTAAATCAACATTTTTGGGAGTTAAGAATAAGGATGGTATATTTGTAGGACAAAGAGGTGGTGCAAAAAGTCCAATAATGATATTTGTTTTGGTTCTTTTGGGAATAGTTGTTATCGGCATCTTGGCGACCTTGGCGACTGTTTCGCTTAATGCCGCTCGTTCCAAGGCCCGCGATGCCAAAAGAGTTTCTGATTTGAAGCAGATGGCTACGGCTATGGAGTTGTGGAGTGCGGATATGAACAAATATGTTGGGGGATGTGGAACAGTGGCGCAGGAAAAAACCAAACAATTAACATCAGCATGTAGCAATAATAGTTATATCACATGGGCAGAGATTAAGGATCCTACAAGTCCAACGAATGTTTATGAGATTGGTAGTACTGCCATTTCGGACACTACTTATAAATTTTGTGCTACTTTTGAAAATAAAGATGATAGTATAAGCACTACTGGTTTGCCGGGAGTTGCTTGTATCACTCAAGATGGTTGGCAGGCGGGCTATACAGCGGAATAGCATATTTTCTTTCTAATTTATTTTTTTGTGGCGGGAGGGCACTTGACGCGCCATATTTAATAATGTACACTGGAAATGAGAGAAATTATCAGTTCCAGCGCACATTGTTGATATAGTGGCCCATTGACCTGTGGATAAGTTTGTGGTAATGTTTAAGGTAGGTCAGAGTAGTGAGGGGAGATGTTGAAAATTTTTTCAACCATCGCTAATACCTTTGCCAGCACTTAGACCGATCAAAGTACCTCTGAATTTTCAGGGGTTTTTTGATTCTCCGGTTTCCAATACCAAATACCGTATTTAGGGTGGTAGCTTTCAATAAAAGATTTAGAATATCGATTCCATGTTGCTGGTAATAAATCTTTTACTCCTAAATTTTTCACTAAGTATTGTCTAACATTATTTTTATATTCTTTGCTGGTTGGTTTTAAGTTGTTTAAAATACAACCCAACAAAATATCGTTTATTTGGTTAACATGGTATTCCTCTAAGTTTGAATGAATATCTGTTATTTCTCTTAAAGTTGGTCTATATTTGTCATCACAATGCTTTCCATCTGTGCTGCAAAAATCCTGTTTCATAATCTCAATAAATTTGTCGCCGTTACAACGAGTCAATTCATCAGTAAGCAAAACCCCATTGTAGATATCTTTGGTATTATGTGAAAGTAATAATTCAGCGAATTTTTTGTATGCTCGGGCCATTTTAATTTTGGTATCCTCGCTTTTTTTGCCAAAGCGGTCTATGTCCATAATACTTTGGTCTATTACTATAGCACGGAAATAGCTCGTGCTTCGCATAAAAATATCTACTGCTCGGCAACATAAATCCTGTCTTTGTGTGGAGGAACAATTGTGATATTTTATTTCCAATGCTCGGCCATCCCTGCCAATATATCCATAGTCCCTCTTTATTTGTAAAAATTCTCGGTGTAAAAACTTTGGATGCGGATTAAAAAGTGCACCCAATAAAAGATATTCGTGATTATTATCGTATGATTCGTCAAAATATATTAGCATAAATTTATTATAGCACTATTGTGGGTAATTACAGACCCTTGCCCCTTCTCGGCGGCTATGTTATAATCCCAAAACATTTGGCATTTTCTTTTAATTTCATGCTACCAGAGACCATCAGCATCCGCGGCGCGCGCGCCAACAACCTCAAAAATGTGGATGTGGATATTCCCAAGAACAAACTTACAGTGATTACCGGTTTGTCCGGTTCAGGCAAGTCGTCTTTGGCTTTTGATACCATTTATGCTGAGGGACAGCGGCGTTATGCCGAGAGTTTATCCAATTACGCGCGGCGTTTTCTGGGTGTGATTGAAAAGCCGGCCGTGGATAGCATCACCGGTTTGTCGCCGACTATTGCCATTGACCAACGGGGGATTACCGGCAACGCACGCTCTACCGTTGGCACGATTACCGAGGTTTATGATTATTTACGCCTTTTATTCAGTAAAATAGGCCAGCCGTATTGTCCGCATTGTGGCAAGGCCATCGCGCGGCAAGATATTTATCAGATGGCGCGCGAGGTTTTGACTTGGCCCAAGACCGCCGAGGTCTTGATTTTGGCGCCTTGGTCGCGTGGCGAGGATTTAAATTTGGCAGCCGCGTTGGAACGCGCCAAAGCGGCCGGGCGCATCAAAATTCGTTTTCAAAAAGTAATTTACGGTCTCAAGGACTTGGAGCTGGCCGCGCCGAAATGGCAAAAGGCCGAGGACTTGGCTTTGGTGGTGGATAAAATTTATCCGGCGCAAGATAAAAAAGCGCTGATAAAAGCGCTGGAGATGGCCTTGAGTTTGAGTGGGGGGTCGGCGATAGTTCAGCGGTTGGATAATAAAAAGGACTTTGCTTTCAGTCAAAATTATACTTGCGCCAAATGTGGGTATTCTTTGGCGGAAATGGAGCCGCACCTCTTTTCTTTTAATTCGCCGGCCGGCGCTTGTCCAGCTTGTCAGGGCTTGGGTACGCGTCTGACCGTGGAGCCGAAATTGCTGGTACCCAATCCGAATTTGACCATCGCGCAAGGTGCCATTCGGCCGTTGGCGCGGTTGTATTCGGCCGCCAAGATGCGGATTTTGGAACAAGTGGCGCAAAGGCACGGCTTTGATTTAAATACTCCGGTCAAAAATTTGTCAGCGCGCGATTTGAAATATATTTTTTATGGCACGGGTGAGGAGACCTATGAGGTGACGAGCAAAAGAGATCCTTCGACTCCGCCTGCGGCGGAGTTTACACTGAGCGAAGCGAATGTGCTCAGGATGACAGGGTCGGCTGGCAATCCTGTGAAATTTGCCGGTGTGGTGAGCGATTTGGAAACGCGCCATCGCGAGGCCAAGACGGATTATTTACGCCGTGAAATTGAAAAGTATATGTTGGTCTCGGTTTGCGAGGCCTGCCATGGCCGCCGTTTAAAGCCCGAGGTTTTAAATGTTAAAATCGCGGGTCAAAATATCGCGCAATTCAGCGAGTTGTGTCTTGAAAAGTTGCGGGAATTTTTCACGGGCAAACATCCGTGGCTGGACGCGGCGCCGGCCATCAATCGCGAAGTGGCGCGGCCGATTTATCAGGAAATACACAAACGGCTGAATTTTTTGGGCGAGGTTGGGTTGGATTATCTGACTTTGGACCGCGCGTCCACCTCGTTGTCAGGCGGCGAGGCGCAAAGAATCAAGCTGGCGACTCAATTGGGGGCGCTGTTGTCGGGCGTAACTTATGTTTTGGATGAGCCGACGGTGGGTTTGCATCCGCGTGACATTGAAAAACTCATGGGGACTATTCGCAAGCTGATTGAACAGGGTAATACCGCCATTGTGGTGGAGCATGACTCCAAGACCATGGAAGCGGCTGACAAAATCATTGACTTGGGACCCGGCGCGGGCGAATATGGCGGTGAAATCGTGGCGCAGGGGACACTGGCGGATTTAAAGCGCGCCCCCCGATCGCTGACAGGTCAATATTTCAATGGCACTTTAAAAATTCCCGTGCCGACTAAACGGCGCGCGGGTAATGGCAAGTCCATCAAGATTTTTGGCGCGCGGGCACATAATTTGAAAAATATAGATGTCAATTTGCCGTTGGGAAAATTAATTTGTGTCACTGGCGTCTCGGGCTCGGGCAAATCGTCTTTGATGCTGAAGACCTTGGCGCCGGCGCTGGCCAAAAAATTCTACGGTGCCAAGGAACTGCCGGCCGAGCACAAAAAAATTACCGACATGGAAAATATAGATAAATTGGTCAGTATTGACCAATCGCCGATTGGCCGCAGTCCGCATTCTAATCCGGCCACTTACACCGGCGTTTTTACCGCCATCCGCGATTTGTTTGCCGCTTTGCCGGAGTCGCGCGCGCGGCATTACAACGCCGGGCATTTCAGTTTCAATGTGGCGGGCGGGCGTTGTGAGGCCTGTAAGGGCGAAGGCGCTATCAAAGTGGAGATGCAATTTTTACCCAGTGTTTTTGTGAAATGCGAGGAATGCGGCGGCACCCGTTATAACCGCGACATTTTGGATATTTGCTACCAAGAAAAAAATATCGCACAAATTTTGGACCTGCCGATCGCCGTGGCCAAGGACTTTTTCGCGGATATTCCCAATATCGCTAATAAATTAAAAATTCTCAATGAAGTCGGTCTGGGCTATTTAAAATTGGGTCAGCCCGCCCCGACCCTCTCCGGCGGTGAAGCCCAGAGAATCAAACTGGCCTCAGAGTTGTCGCGCAAAGCCACCGGCCAAACACTGTATCTCTTGGACGAGCCGACGACCGGCCTGCATATCGCGGATATCAAGCGGCTGTTGGAGGTTTTGGAAAAATTAGTGGAGAGCGGCAACACCGTGCTGGTGATTGAACATAATCTGGAAGTGATTAAATGCGCGGATTGGGTCATTGACCTGGGTCCCGAAGGCGGGGCTAAGGGTGGTCAAATCGTGGCCCAAGGCACGCCCGAGGAGGTCGCGCGCGTTAAAAACAGCTATACGGGGCAATATTTGAAGGGGGTGCTGGGGAAATAAATTAGTCAGAGGGTTTTATATTGGTGACAATAAAAATAGGGTCAACTCATGTTGACCCCTGTTTTCTTGAAAGGAAAAGGATTTTATTATAAGGTACTAATCCCGCGCCTAACTTCTATCCCGCGCGTTGGGGGGGGAAAAAAAACATTATGGTTAGAGAGAAAGAGCTTTTTGAACCTCTTCCCATATCAGTTCAGCGACAGCATCTTCTGAGAGTTGTGCACATTCGTCTGTTTCGCAGCTTATGATGTGGTAGTAGGCATACTCCTTGGCTATTTCGCGGTAAACCGTCTCCATTCGGGTGAAGTAATCCGCGTCTTTGTCATGTAAGCTTTTGACCGCATTAGGATTGCTTTTCAGGCGGTCGTCGATTCTCTTTAGAGATGTGTTTACTGAGACATGTAGAATTAAGCTCAAATTTGGATGAGGCAGCCCGAGCTTATAATGCTCTAAGGTCACATCCCATCTGTAAAATTCCTTTCTGGCTTCCGCCGACTTTATTTTACAGCCCTGGCAAGCTAGATTAGATTCTACATAGCGGTCGAGGATAAGTATATATCCTTCTGTGAGAAATCTCTTGATTTTTTCTGCTGACAGCCAGCGGTCGCATGCGCATAAAGTTGCCGCGGCATAGGCCTGTTCCTCGGATTCCTCTCCAAAATTGTTGGTCAAGTAAAAGTCCTTAATAAACTTTCCCATGGGTCCGTCATAATTTGGAAAGTGCATTTGTGCGACCTTATATCCCATGTTTTTTAGGCGCTGGAACAATTTATCAGTTTGCGTGCTTTTCCCCGAGCCATCTATGCCCGCGATGACTATCAGTCGGCCATTTCCGTCTGGTGTCATTATCCCTCCTTCTTTAAGTGTGCTAATAATTGATCTGGATTTGAAATACCCGCCAATACTAGGCGGCGTACCTCGGGTAATGCTCTTTTTATACCATCTTCCAGAAATATGGGATTAAAAATCCCTTCTTCGGTGGTGGCTTTATAACAGCGTGTGCACAAAGGTACATAGATACTGCCTCCGCGTCCGTCCAGCACCTGTTGATCATTGGTATTCACATCCTGAAAACCGATACGAGCCGATAATCTGGATTTGTTTTCCAAACAACACATACAGGTGGCATACATACGGATTTTGGTATCGGCAATTCGGAATAAATTAAGGGTTTGCCCCCAGACATTACCCTTAAAATCCAAATCACAACCGGTTCCCATGACGGCTATACCCATATTTCGCAGCTCTTGCACCACATCAAGTAACTCCGGACCCCATGTTTGCAATTCTTCTAAAAGAACAAGCCCAATTTTTAGCTTGTTTTCAGATATAAATCGCAAAATAGCTTGGGGCTCTTTTGGTGGAAATAGGTTTATTTCAACCTCATATTTGATATTGCTATCAGAACGATTGGTTAAAATAACCCTTTTCTCTTCTTTGATATAGCGTTTGTTGGTGCTGGGTCCACAAAATAGATAATCCATATTGGAGCGTATCATCTTTTCAATACGTAAGGCCTCCTCAATGGTTTTATCAGAGAACATAGTACCGGCGCCCACTGTCAGCCAGCCCGGTTTTATTAAGGGCTCATCATCGAGCCACCCTTTCAGCCACGGATAATCTTCTAAAGAAAACATTATCCCGTCCTTTCTTTTATATTAAGTTTTCAAACTTCAAAATAACTAATTCCTCCTTAGCTCACTCATTCTAACATAGATAAAATTTTTGTCATTGGGGATAACTAAAATACACCTATTGACCAAAAATGATTTAAATGTTAAACTCGACATACACTAACAGCCAAAGTTCATTTTAAAAACAGGAGCGAAAATGCGTATTGCATTGGATTTTGATGGGGTTATTGCCGATTGTGGCAAGCTAAAAACTGCAGGTGCTAAAGAATTTTTTGGGGTTGATATATTACCTGAAAAATTTAAAAAAGAGCTTGTAGTATCCGAGGGGTTGCTTTCTCTAGAACAATATAGAGAAATTCAGAAAAAAATCTATGAATCTCGAGAATTGGGCTTGGTCATGGAAGCCGTGGTAGATGCCGTGAAATATATCAACCGGCTCATTACCGATGGTCATAAGTTAGAAGTAGTTACTTCTCGCGGTGGCGTGGCATTGGAAATCGCTAAAGAGTGGTCTCAAAAGCAAAATCTACAAATAGATTTTGTGGGAGTTGGCTACGGAAATAGTAAGGTTGGGGCTTTACAAAATGCAGAGGTCTATGTAGATGACGATCTTGATAAACTTGAATCGTTAGTAAATATAGTTCCTAATTTATTTCTTTTTTCTCAGGGCTATAATTTACATGTAAACTCTGGGGGTATCGCCCAACGAGTTTTTTCTTGGGAGGAACTTTTCAATGCCATTCAATGCATTGCCGGCGGCTGATACAAAATCAGCCGCTGTTTTTTTATCTACCACACCCCCGCCTTTTATCCCAAGCCGACTTATCCCCAGCCCAGCCGTGATTTTGTCAATAAAAAGAGGACTTTCCCATGGGGCGAAAGTCCTTTTTATACTAATGATGAGTCGGTAGAGATTGTGAATACACGCGTGGGATTTACGTTTTTTAGCGGTTTAATAATGTTGCGGGTTCAAAACCTGCGTAGTTCGTAAAATCTCAGCGTTAAGAGTTGGGTTATGATAACCCTAAATCGTCTAGCCGACTCATCTTTTTTTCGTTTTGAAAGAACAATAGGGGGGCAGGGGCGAGCCAAAGACAATACAATATAGATTCAAAGGGGGAGAATTCCCTGTGAACATCTTTGACTCGCCCCGGGTGTCGGGTTCAGCGAGACACCGTTGCCGAAACAAAAATCAAATATAACGGGGGACATAGGGCATAACTAAATCCTCGGTAGGAGGGGGGAGTAATGGTGTTCCCTATGTCCCCGCCAACGACATCCCCTTATAACTTCTATACCCTATACCCACCCCATTTTTCTGTCAAGGGCGGAAAGGCCAAGCGAAAAAGCAGAAAGGCCTACCGCTTGCGAAAATATTGACATCCGACCCGACCTGCGTTAAAATGAGCAGTGAACTTTAGCAGTCAGTAAGTTGGATTGCTAATCGCCCGTGGTATCTGTCATGCGGGATTTGCCGGATTTTTATCAGTTTAAATAACTAAATTATGAATCTCAGACCTTTGCACAATCAAGTAATTATTAAATCAATCAAAGAGAGCGAAGTGGCTCAGTCCGGTCTGGTCTTGCCGCAAACCGCCGAAAAAGAGCGCCCCGAAAAAGGCGAGGTAGTGGCGGTCGGTCCGGGCAAGCTTTTGGACAATGGCCTGCGCGCGCCAATTAGCGTGTTGGTCGGCCAGCAAATTGTTTTTAAAAAATACTCGCCGGATGAAATCAAAATTGACGGTCAAGAGTATCTGGTGATTCGCGATGAGGATATTATTGCTGTTATTGATTAAATAAACAGCCCCGCTGTGCGGACAAGTGTCTGCCGGTTGCAATAAATTTATTATTTGTTAAAAAATATTACTATGGCAAAACAGATTGTTTTTCAAGAAGAAGCTCGCGCCGCGCTCAAAAGAGGGGTGGATAAATTGGCTGAAGCGGTCAAAGTGACTCTGGGACCAAAAGGCCGCAATGTGGTTATAGATAAGGGTTATGGCTCGCCCAGTATTACCAAAGATGGTGTGACGGTAGCCAAAGAAATTGAATTGGAAGACAAAATTGAAAATATCGGCGCGCAATTGGTCAAAGAAGTGGCCAGCAAAACCAATGATATCGCCGGCGATGGTACTACGACCGCCACTATTTTGGCGCAGGCCTTGATTGGCGAGGGTTTGAAACTGGTCTCTTCGGGTATCAGCCCCATGGAAATCAAAAAGACCATTGATGATAAAGTGGCCGCCATTGTCAGAAATTTGAATCTGGCCAAGGAACATGTGACCACCAAAGAAAAAATCGCGCAGGTGGCCTCCATTAGCGCCAATGACGCGGAAATTGGCAATTTAATTGCTGAGGCCATGGATAAAGTCGGGCAAGATGGCGTGGTGACCGTGGAAGAGTCGCAGACCTCGGAAATGGGTTTGGAAACGGTGGAAGGTATGCAGTTTGATAAGGGTTATGCTTCGCCGTATATGGTCAGCAATCCTGAAAAAATGGAAGCGGTCAGCGAAAATCCATATATTTTAATCACCGACCAGAAAATCTCTTCGCTGGAGGACATTAAGCCGTTTTTGGAAAAGGTTTTGCAAATGGGCAAAAAAGATATCGTGATTATCGCCGATGATATTGAAGGCGTGGCTTTAACTACTTTGATAGTCAATAAATTGCAGGGGGTTTTAAACGCGGTGGGTATCAAGGCGCCGGGTTTTGGCGACCGTAAAAAAGAAATGTTGCGGGATATCGCGGTTTTGACCGGCGGACGAGTAATTTCCGAGGAAGTTGGCTTGAAATTGGAGAATGTGGAAATCAGTGATTTGGGTCAGGCGGCCAAAATAATTGTCAGTAAAGAAAATACTACTATCGTTGGTGGCAAGGGTGATGAACAGGCCATTAAAGACCGCATCGCGCAAATTCGTAAGGCCAAAGATGAGGCCACTTCGGACTATGATAAAGAAAAATTTCAAGAACGGTTGGCGAAATTGTCCGGCGGTGTGGCCATTATCAAAGTCGGCGCCAATACTGAAACCGAGCTTAAAGAAAAGAAAGACCGCATTGAAGATGCCCTGAACGCGACGCGCGCGGCCGTGGAAGAAGGCGTGGTGGCGGGTGGTGGCATTGCTTTGGCGGCGGCGGCCGGCTGTTTCCAAAATGGCCATTTGGTTTGCGAGGACTTGGTGGCGCGGGCGGTTTTGGAACCGATTAAACAAATCGCGTCTAATGCCGGTCAAGATGGCTCCATTGTCTTATTTAGAATTATTGACGAGCAAAATAAACAAAATAATCCGCAAATTGGTTATAACGCGCGTACTGATACCTATGAAGATATGGTCAAAGCGGGGATTATTGACCCGACCAAGGTGGTGCGTACGGCCTTGGAAAACGCGGCTTCTATTGCTTCTATGTTTTTGACCACCGAAGCGGTGATTACCGATATTCCCGAGAAAAAATCCGCGCCCGAGATGAATATGGGTGGCGGTATGCCGGGTATGGGGTACTAAACCGTTGCGTCATCCTGAGCGAGTCCGCTGGTAGGCGGACGAGTCGAAGGATCTATTTTAGCAAAAGCGCTCTGGCGAAAGTCGGGGCGTTTTTGTTTTTAAATTATATTTGATATAATGTATATACATAAATATTTTAAAAAATTCTATGCCAAAAATTAAAAAAGAAATTTCACAAGTTGATCGTGTGTTGGCCGCTGTGAGTTATGTTTGGGTGCTGTGGCTGATTGCCATGGTACTGGGTGGTAACAATGAATTTGTCTTGCGCCACGCCAAACAGGGGCTGGTGTTGTTTATCGCCGAGGTTCTATTGATGGCATTGGCGATTATCCCGTTTTTGGGTTGGCTAATTGGTTTTGTCGGTTTTGTGGCGGCGGTGATTGTTTCGCTCTTGGGCATTATGCATGGCTGGAAAGGCGAGGAGTGGGAGATTCCGTTTATTGGCATTTTTGCCTCAAAGATCAGTATTTAACGGCTAGCAGCTAAAATAGCGAAAAAAATAAAACGAGCTTGACAAAGCCCGTTTTATTGTGTATGCTGTGTATAACTCACGGGCCTATTGCTGTGTTTGTGTAGTGCAATGGGTCCATTTTTGTTCTTTTCCAATCGCCGCCAAAACCAAGCCCTAATAAAGGGACACGGGCGGCAAAAACAGGAGGTATATGCATGACGAAGTACCCTTACATTGTGACCGACAAGAGCGGGAATGAAGTCCGTCCAGGGGATTTACGAGCATTATTTGGGATATGTCCCATAGGTAATTGTGTCGTAAAGAATGCGGGTGGCAATAACGCCAAATTTTCAGAGTCTGATTCAGAACCGAAAATTCCATTTGAACGAGGCGAAAAAATTATCGTTAAAGATGGGTTAAAGGTTTTTGTAAAACAGCAAGTGTTTCAATTCGAAATACCAAAGCTTTCCGAGTCTCCCGCTCGAGCCACAGTGTAGTACCTATCTGTTTGTTTTCCGAAGCCCCCGCGCCGCCAAGTCCAATGGTGTCTCGGGGGACTTTATTTTTTTTGCCGATGTGCTATATTAAACGCGCTCGGAGAGGTCGCATAGTTGGTCTAGTGCGCGCGCTTGGAAAGCGCGTATACCGCAAGGTATCACGGGTTCGAATCCCGTCCTCTCCGCCAGAAGAATGAATTGCACCTACGGTGCAATTCATTCTTCTGTTGAGGATACGGAAAGAACCCGTATGGGTTCGACAGCCGAGGATAGCGAGTGAAAGCCCCAGCTGTCTGGTGGCTTTCCGAGCGGCGCAGGCTGACAAGCCGCCGTAGGCGGCGCGCCTCCCGTCCTCTCCGCCAAGATTATTTTTTTGCCCCCTAATTATGGAAAATTTTGAGCCAGGCCACAAAAAAGAAAATAACTTTTCAGAAGAGGAAATATACGATTTTTTGAATAAAAATAAATCCGAATATTTTACTCCAGATTCTTTTCCTGGTGGTATAGAGGGTACAATAAATGAGGTAAAAGAGAGCGGGGGATTAAATGTTATTGAAAGAAATGGCAAAATTGCGGCTTGTATGGGATATTTTTTAGATCCTGACAATAGTTTGTATATTTACTTTTTAGCTATTGATAAAGAATACAGAGGAAATCCATCTGTTTTTCGCGAAGTCGGGTTAAATATTTCAAATATTTGTAAGGATAATAAGATAAAATTAATAAAATTTAAAGCTCTAGCTACAGCCGAATATAATAATAATCTCTATAAGAAATTAGCATATAAAGTTGAAGATAGCACAATTTCAAGCGGGGCGGCTAGTAAGCTGTATTATGTGAATCCGCATGCTTTAAATAGATTTAATTTGTAGGGCGACAATTTAAATTTATAATACTCGCAAAAACACCCACCTTTTGGTGAGTGTTTTTCTTTTTTATCTCAAACTGCTACCCGTTTTAAACCTACGCTCCCTGCTCATACCTTCCTTCTTCCGCCTCCTGAATAATTTTTGCCATCATTTGCACCGTTTCCACTGGATATTTGCCGATGGCGGTTTCTTCCGATAGCATCACCGCCGAAGTATGGTCAAAAACGGCGTTGGCCACATCGGAGACCTCGGCGCGCGTCGGTTCGGGATTTTCTGTCATAGACAAGAGCATCTCGGTGGCGGTGATTAAAAATTTCTCTTTTTCAATGGTTTTGCGGGTAAATTCCTTTTGCAACATCGGGACCTTTTCCAAGCCGACCGACTCACCCAAATCGCCCCGTGCTACCATAATCCCATCAGATGCCTCCAAAATTGCGTCAAAATTATCCGCGCCCTTACCCGACTCTATTTTGGAAATGATAAAAGCTCCCGGCAAACCCGCCCGTGCTGCTTCAATTCTGGCGACATCCTCCACAAACGACAACGCTATATTTTTAATACCGCGACTTTTGGCGTATTCCAAAGTTTTTAGGTCTTTGACATCCAGCATGGCTTCAATCTTTTCCGCGCCGCTTGCCTGTTTGAGATTATCCAAAATTTGGTCGTATTGCGCCTCATCGCCGTAGGCAGTATTAATGCGGATATAATCAATGCCGGCATCCACCAGTTTTTGAAAAACCGCGAAATCCAACGAGGCGGGTCCGATAGTCGCGACGATTTTCGTTTTGATAGCCATAATTTTCTATTAGTAATATGGGTTAATTATAGACATAAGAGGGGATTATATCAAGCCGCCGTCGATTTACAAGTTGCGGGTCTCGCCGTGTTCTTCGCCAATTTTCTTGAAGTCGCCGCCCAATGGATGTAAAATATCAGTACATTATTTATATTTTAAATCACGATTAAGCCCCATGCCCTTCATCTCACAGGTTTACAATCATATTCGCCAAGGTCATCGCAAAAGCCGCCCGCTCTATACCGTTTCGCTGATGATTTTCTTTTGGGCGATTTTTGACGGCATTATCGCCTTTATTTCTCCACTGGTCATTACCGAAATGGGATTATCTACGGCCATGATGGGCATTATTATTGGCAGTTCGTCTTTGGCGGGCGCTTTTTTTGATTTTCTGTTGTGTCGCGTGCTGTCAAATACCAATTTTCGGCGCATCTACCTCTTTATGTTGGCGCTGTCGTGTGTTCTGCCGCTGATTTTGTGGCAAGCCAAGACCGTCTGGATTTATATTATCGCCATGGCGCTTTGGGGCCTATATTATGACTTTTTTCATATCGCCACCTTTGATTTCGTCGGACGCGAGACCAAACGCGGGCATTCGGCTACCTTCGGCGTGATTTCGGTCTTTTCCTCGTTGGGCTATTTGCTAGCGCCACTTTTAGCCGGTCTGGTTATCTCCGAGTTTGTTGGCTTCAAAACCTTTCTTTTGGCTTGGACTTTTCTCTTAATCGCGATTGTTTTTTATTTTTTTCTTTTATTGTTCACCAAAAAGCCCGCGCGCTATGACAAACAGGGTCAATGCCGCCCCTTGAGTTTTCTCAAAGAATTTCGTCTTTGGCGGAAAATCGGAAGCTTTATTTTGCCGGTCTTGCTTTTGACTTTGATTTTAAATATCAACGACGCCTTCTTTTGGACTCTTGGACCGCTTTTGTCTGAAAGTTTGAGTGCCCTGCATGGCTTTGGCGGTTTATTTATGGTGGCTTATACTTTGCCACCTTTGATTGTCGGTTGGTTTGTTGGTGGCATTACTATGAAATTTGGTCAAAAAAGAACCGCCTTTGCCGCGCTTTTGATCGGCTCGTTGTTATTATGTTCTATTTTTGCTCTCAAAAATCCGTTTTTGCTGATTGCCGTTAGTTTTACCGCCTCATTTTTTCTGGCTTGCGCTTGGCCTTCCATCAATGGCGCCTATGGCGATTATATTGCTGAGACACCCGAGTTGGGCAAAGAAATTGCCACTTTGCAGGATTCTTTTGCCAATATCGGCTATGTAGTAGGTCCGGTTTTGGCGGGTTTTATTGGCGGAAGCGTGGGTTACGCGCCGGCCTTTTCGGTCTTGGGGATAATTGGCGCTCTTGCCGCGCTCCTGTTGTTTTATTTTACGCCCCGCAGTATCAATCTGAAAATCGCACGCCGGTAGATGATATGCCAAAAATCTGCTAAAATAGTGGCAGGTCTTTTTATTAATATTTACGCAAAATATGCCTACCCACTCCGAAAACATCTCAAAATCCGGACTGACCGCCAAAGAAGCCGAAAAACGCCTAGCGCGCGATGGCTACAATGAATTATCTGTCAAAAAACAGCACCCCTTATTGGCTTTGCTGTGGGAAGTAGTGCGCGAGCCGATGTTGTTATTATTACTAGCCGCCGGCGCTATTTATTTTTTGCTAGGAGATGTTCATGACGCACTGCTGTTATCTACTTTTGTGGTGGCTTTGATAGGCATTACTTTTTTTCAAAAACGCAAAACCGAACGCGCCCTAGAAGCGCTCAAAGAACTTTCCAGCCCGCAAGTGTTGGTTATCCGCGATGACATACAGCTCAAAATTCCCGGGCGCGAAGTGGTGGCGGGCGATATTTTAATTTTACGCGAAGGCGACCGTGTGGCGGCTGACTGCGCTATCTTGGAAAACGCCAATCTTACACTGGACGAGTCGCTTTTGACCGGTGAATCATTGGGAGTCAGTAAAATAATTTGGAACGGAGAGTCAAAGTTGAGCGATTATCAGCCCGGCGGTGGCGATTTACCCGTGGCTTATTCTGGCACGCTGGTGACGCGCGGGCATGGTTTGGCGCAAGTGTTGGCTACGGGCGAGCGTACTGAAATTGGAAAAATCGGGCAATCTTTGGGTGAAATTCATGAAGAGCCCACACTTTTGAAAAAAGAAATCAGCCGTCTAGTCAAAATTTTCGGCGGGATTGGTTTGGCGCTCTGCGCGGTAGTAGTTTTGTTATATGGAATTTTAAAAGGCGATTGGCTGGAAAGTTTGTTATATGGCATCACGGTCGGGATGTCGGTTTTGCCAGAGGAATTTCCAGTGGTGGTTTTGATTTTTTTAACTTTGGGTGCATGGCTTTTATCGCGTAAAAAGGTCTTAACCCGTGATTCAGCCGTGATTGAGACCTTGGGCGCGGCGCGCGTGCTCTGTGTGGATAAAACTGGTACTTTGACGGAAAATAAAATGCGTCTGCAGGCGCTATTGGTAGATGATAGCGAATTGGAAATTTTGGGCGACCAACAAACAATCAATCTTACAGCTGAATATCAAAATTTATTAAAATTTTCTCTCTTGGCTAGCCCCGAAGACCTTTTTGACCCGCTGGAAAAAGAAATTCAGCGCGCCGCCAAGTCATGGCTTCCCAGAACTGAATTAATTGCTAAAAATTGGCGCATTATCAAAGAATATCCATTTTCCAAGACCTTGATGGCGCTGGCTAATGTCTGGGATGAACCGGAAAATGAACGCTATATTATTGCTGCCAAGGGCGCGCCCGAGGCCATTATTGACCTGTGCCATTTTTCGCCCGCGCAAGCCGAAAAATTTTTAGCGCGCTTAAAGCCCTTGATGGAACAGGGCTTGCGGATGTTGGGAGTGGCTCAAGTGGAGGTCAAAAGGGGAGAACTGCCAAATGACTTACACGATTTTGAATTTGAATTTGTGGGTGTGATTGGTTTTGCCGACCCGATTCGTCACAATGTACCCAAGGCGGTGACTGAATGTTATCGCGCGGGTATCAGGGTTTGTATGATTACTGGTGATTATCCTGGCACCGCCCAAGCCATTGCTAGAAAAATCGGCTTGAAAAATCCCGAGAATTTTTTGACCGGCGATGATTTACAAAAATTAGACCCGGCGGAATTAAAACGCCGCATCGCGCTGACCAATGTTTTCGCGCGAGTTATTCCCGAACAAAAAATGTTGATTATCAACGCCTTAAAAAATAATGGTGAAATTATCGCCATGACCGGCGATGGAGTCAATGACGCGCCGGCACTCAAAGCCGCCAATATCGGGATTGCCATGGGTGAGCGGGGGACGGATGTGGCGCGTGAAGCGGCGGATTTGGTTTTAATGAACGACGATTTTTCCTCTATTGTCCAAGGCGTGCGTACTGGTCGCACTATTTTTGATAATCTCAAAAAGGCACTGCGCTATATTACTGCTATTCATGTGCCTATTGCCGGTATGGCTTTTTTGCCCTTGGCGCTCAATTTGCCGATTGTCTTTTTTCCGGCGCATATCGCTTTTTTGGAAATGATTATTGACCCCTCGTGCTCGCTGATTTTTCAAGCCGAAAAAGAAGAAAAAAATGTTATGAATCGCCCGCCGCGCAATCTGAAAACCCCGCTTTTCAATCGCCGCGCCCTGCTGATGAGCTTATTGCAGGGTCTAGGAGTGTTGGCAATCGTGCTGGTGGCGTTTATCATAGCACTCTCGCTTGGCAAAAATCCCGCCGAGGCGCGCACGGTCACTTTTTTGACGCTGGTAATTTTAAATTTGGTCTTAATCATCACCAATCTTTCCGCCACCAAAAACTTTTTTCAGATTATTGCCAACAAAAATAAGACCCTGGGCTGGATTGTGCTGATAGTTGTGGTCGCGATGTTTTTGGTAGCTACGGTGCCATTTTTGAGAGATGTTTTTCGTTTCGCGGCGCCGAATTTTAATGATATAATTTTAATATTGGGAGCGGGCGTAGTTGGTTTAATTTGGTTGGAAGGACTCAAATGGGCGATGCGCAAAATATCATCTAAATCCGATGAATATGCCTAATAAGAAAAAAAATATTTAAAATAACTATGCGCGGTATGAAAAATTTTCTTTTGGCGCTGGTTGCTGTCATTTTAACCATTCCAATGCTTGGGATTGCTTGCGCGCCTAGAATTTATGTTAATGACCAGCGCCGCACGCTTACTATTGAAGAAAAACAGGCCTCGGCGGTTGTCACTGCCTATATGAATCACACCCTAGGCACCTTACCTACCGCTCAAATTGACTATGAAAAAGCCAAGGCCTTGCTGGTGTCTGATTTAGCCCATGATTTTCAAAGCGCGGCCTTCATCCCCGTTTCTTATTGTATGCAAGAGGGACCGGCGCAAGTCAGAATTGTTTCGGCCGAATTTGCCGACCTCAACAATTGGATTGAAGTGGAGGTGGAGGGTCAATATGGCAAGACATGGCAGTCCATGTGGCGCTTTCATGTTATTTCCGATGATAATGGCGGCTGGCTGATAAATGAAATTGAATGTTTGAATTAGTTCGCTGACCTCTGTTGTACATACTCTCCAAAAAATCCGCCCCCGCCTATTCCGTTTCTTTGCCAATTACACTATAATAATTTTATTAGCAGTTTAATTTAAAAAAATGGAACAATCTCTAACCGCGTTTTACACCCAAGCCGCCATCTGGCTCGTCCCTCTCATGATTTGGACTATTATCTGGAAGGGTATTGCCCTCTGGAAATCAGCCCGCGATGGCTCCAAGCCGTGGTTTATTGTTTTGCTGATTCTTAACACCTGCGGTTTGTTGGAAATCTTGTATATTTATGTTTTCGGCAAGAAAAAATAATCAGGTTTGGTTTAAAAATCTGGTATAAAAACAGCTCGTTTCAAAGGCGAGCTGTTTTTATTCTCAAATTTTGTTAAAATATAAGAAAGATTCCCGCCCCGATGTTGCATACGGGGCAGGCCTGCGCGGGAATGACATAAACTAGCGCAGAAATAGTAAAAACATGTTATATATCATTTTAACTTTTATCATCGGCGCGTGCGCTGGCAGTGCCGTAAATTGTCTGGTGGAGCGCAAGATATCCGACCGTGATTGGTGGCGCGGCCGCTCCGCTTGCCCGCACTGCGGCCGCAACCTCCGCTGGTATGAGCTCATCCCCGTGGTTAGCTTCATCATCCAGGGCGGCCGCTGTCGCGCTTGCCATGAAAAATTGCGCTGGCAATATCTACTCTCTGAAATATCTTTGGGCGTGTTTTTCGCGCTGGCCTGGTCGCGCGCCGGCGTTGATTTGAATGTTATTTCCGCGCAAAACTTCTGGCCTTTTTTGATAGTCGCGCGGGATTGGCTGATGTTGTGTTTTTTGGCGGCGATTTTTTGGTATGATTACCGTCAGCAGCTCATTCCCGATGCTTGGGTGGTTTTGGGGGGCGCGCTGGCCTTGTCGTTCAATATTTTTCTGGGTGTACATTGGTGGCAGCTCTTAATCGGAGCTGGCGCGTGCGCTGGATTTCTGGGAGCGCAGTATGTGGTGTCGCGCGGGCGGTGGATTGGGCTAGGTGACGTCAAATTGGGCGTATTTTTGGGCTTGTTGGTCGGTTGGCCGCAGGTCGCGGTCTTGATTTTATTGACCTATATCATGGGTGGTCTGGTTGGCACATGGCTTTTGGCGCGGCGTCGTGCCGGTTTAAAAAGTGCGGTGGCTTTGGGTCCATTTTTGACGCTGGCGGCGGCGATTACATTACTTTATGGTCAAAATTTGCTTGAATGGTATTTGCGGCATTTGGGATTGTGAAATTTTATAAAAATTCTTTGCTCTTAATTTAAAAATTCGTTAAAATGAACTAGTGGGAGTTTATTTTTTTTACTCTGAAAAGTTAAATGTTCAAACGAACGCGCGAATTTAAACAAAGGGGCTTTACGCTGGTGGAATTATTGGTGGTAATCGCTATTTTTGCCATTATTTTGACTATCGGTCTGATAAATTATCGTCGCGCGGCGGAAATTCAAGCGCTCAACAATGCCGCAGAATCATTGGCCAGCATTTTGCGCGAAGCGCGAACCAAGGCCTTGGCCGGGGATAGGGTCGGGCTGGCGGAAGATGTTGGCAATATCACGGCTTTCGGGGTGTATGTTGACGACGAAAATACCTATACGCTTTTTGCGGACCGCGATGGCGATGGCTGGTATATATCTACAACTGACGACGGAACTGGCCATTTTGTTCCCGACACTTCTCCTACCGCTGACCCCACGCTAAATGATTCAGCTGTTGAAAAAATCAAAACTGTTGACCTGCCCAATAAGGTAGTTTTTAAGTCCGAGCCGGATGTATTACATAAAAATTTCACTTTTTTTGCCGCCGGCGGGCAGTATATTGAGTCAGGCGTGATTAAATTGACATTAACCAACGACTTGGAGCGCTTCAAATGTATTAAATTATCCGAAACCACAGGCAAGGTGGAGACGGGGATGCCATGTGGGGCATGCGACAGCGATGCGGAGTGCGGGTCGGACAGCTATAGTTGTACTGATGATGGCAATGCTATTCAAAAAAATAAAAATATTTGTAATTTAAGTACAAATACTTGTGAGGAGCCAGTTACTGAAAATCTTGATTGTGCTGTGACAGTGACTTCAAAATGTTTAAATAAGCCGCCGCTTAATGTTTCAGGCGCTGACGGAACATATTATTGCGATACCAGCCCCATTTGTCAGAATGGTGATGATTTTATTTCTGGATGCAGGGGCGTTCAGCCAGATATAGCTTCTTGCCGTCGTTGTTCCGGCGCATGTGATGAGACGGCCGGGTGTACTGCAGAAGAAACAGTGGAATGTGGTCCGGCCGCCGATACCAATACATATGCTAGTGTGGGCGCTCTTCGTGCCGCGGGCCTTTGCTCGTCGGGCAGCGAAAGTGATTTTGGAACAACTGCCACTGGTTGGACATGGAATTGCGGCGGGGCTGCTTGTTCCGCGTCGCTTTATGTTGCGCCACCAGTGCCCGCTTGCGGTGTAAATACAATATACGTTTTAAATTATCCAGAAAATGTTGACGCATTAGTTGGTCAAATAGATGTTGACGCACTATGTTCGGTTGGAACTGGGTATTCGTCCTTAACAATAAATAGAGCTAGCTTGGAGTGGAATTGTGGTGTTACTAGATGTCGCGGGGGTTTAAAATGGTGCGGTGATGGTGGAATTCCGCAAACCAGTCCCGCGCCTGCCGCCGAAATTTGTGACAAGGGAACAGATAATGGGGTAGAGTGTGATGCTCCTTATGGCGGCTCTTGCCAATATTGCAAAGATGATTGTTCTGGTTGGGGAACGGCTCGTGGAAAATATTGTGGCAATACAGAAATAGATATTATTAGTGTTGCACCGCGTCTTGATGAAACCTGCGAATTAAATAATTTAGCCAGCAGCTGGCCAATAAATAACACCGCCTTTGAATTTTTATCGGGCTTGCCAGTCACTAATGGTATTTGTCGGGCACCGAGTGTTGCTCCAGCCGCGGTTAATCAAGATAATTGTACCTACTGCGGTGATAATATTAAGCAACAAAATTCAGGCGAGGACTGTGATGCCGGAACTGGTAATTTAAATATTCCAAACGCGGATTGTCGGCCAAATTGTACTTTGCCAGATTGTGAAGATGGTATTTTTGATGGCGAAAGTCCTTATAACGAGGAATGTGGTGATACGGCTGGCGCGCATGTATGCACACTTCCTGATATTTGTAGCACCTGTCAATGTGTGCCTCCGCCAACCCCGCCACAATGCAGAGTGGCAATATTGATTCATGGAGATAGTAGCGCGTATTATCCTCCGCCTGGCGGAGCTAGCGATATAGACACAATAACACTCAAAGGTACTAAAAATGGAGTAGCACACGAATGTACTCAAAATGGAGACAACACAACTTTACCCAGTGCTTGTACTTTTGATGATGGAAAGCCCATAGTGCTAGATACTAACCCTCGTCCCCCGTATTTATCTAGCGAATCATTTGTTACGGCTAAAAATGAATATGGTACAGAATACCCATGGAATTATTCTCCTGCGTTGCCAAATTTACCAATAACTTTTATGTGCACCGGTAGTCAGTCATCAGGTGCCACACATTCCGTAATGGCCTGGTTTAATCATCTCTTAACCGTAGGTGTTTTTCGTGGCGAAGGGAATATCAAAGCTACGGCCAACAATAGTTTAGTAGAAATAAATTGTGACAATAGTGTTGCTAATTGCGCGGCGCGTTACGATTATTCTACCCTTATTAATCAAACATTGGTTGACAGCGACACTGGAGTTGTAATTAAACAAAACTTTAAACCGCAATTTATCACATTATTAGCTACTCCAGTATCTACTGCTTCTACGGGTTTTTTCTTTGGCGGTTGGATTGGCAGTGCTTGTTCCAGTGCCAGTATTTTTGAATGTAGATTTTGGTTGAGCATGGATAGAGAAGTTCAGGCCAAATTTTATAAGTCACGGCTTAAAGTTATAGTCCAAGATGAGGATACCGCGGCTAATTTAGGTGCCGCCAATGCTTCTGGGCTGCGGGTTATTAATAATCCGTTAGTGGCAGACATTAATGGTTCGGCAACATCTATAAATCTTTCTGGTTCTGGACAAACAACTGCTAATTATCTCCCTGGTACCATTGTTGCTTTAAACATTTCTATCAATATTCCAGACGGGTATGAAATTTCCAATTATATAGCAACTGGTTTGGCCGATGGTGCTATTCCCGCCCTCAATAATCCATCTCTGGGAAATTATACGCTTGGTGGCCTTTTAATGGCCAACCAAGAGGCCACCGTCACCATCAAAGTTAAGAAAAAAACCTACCCAGTCACCATTAAGTTGATTTCTAACCCAGCGGGTGGTCGCATTTCAAAATCAGCCGATGTTCAATTGGGTACTGTTAACCCGACAAATGGCTTGTTTACCGCGACCCGGCCAGTTTGTCATCGTACGCTTAATCATCCCGATACAGATAGCTGTGTTTTACAAGTTCCTTATGGGGAAACTTTGGGTGTTTCGCCAGCCGGCAATGGTACTTGGCCGAACAATGTTACTTTCAATTCATGGATCGTGTCGGCGGGCTTTCCTGAGGGTTGGCATTGTTATAGTGGGGATTCTTTCCCCGACCGTATTAACAATTGTTACGGCGTTGTCAGAGGTGACAGTAATATTATTGCTAAATTTAATCGTCCTGTAACCGTTAATTTTAGAAAATATTGTACTACCAATGGTCGTTCGGGTATTTGTACTACGGGCAATAGTGTTACCGCTAATGTGACTTTTAGTGTTCCGCCGCGATCGTACACCGACACCAAAATTTGTGATGCCGCGCATAATTGCTATGGCTATTCCGACAATGGCCCAGCAGGATTAACCGCCCTAGAAGTACCGATTGGTGCTAGAGTTACCTTGTCCGCTAGTCCTGCAGCCCCAATTTGGGCATGGTGGCTTCAAGGTATCTGCGGCGGCGCTTCTGGCAATACTTCTCAAATATGTGGACCTTTCACCGTCAATGACGATACCGTTGTTAACCAGGCCCTATTTTATCCGACTGGTGTCGGGGGCTCTTGTGCCCCATGCTCTCTATATACCAACTATTAATTATTGTATGCCCCACCCATCCTCACAATCAGGCAATACTCTCATTGAAGTCATCGCGGCCATGGCGATAATGGTTTTGGGCTTGACGGCCATGTTGAGTTTGGCGATTTCCAGTTTGGCTATGTCTAGTATGACCAAAGAGCGGGTAGTGGCTTTAAATCTGGCGCGCGAGGGGATAGAACTGACACGGGCTATCCGCGAAACCAATTGGCTGCGCGATGATTTGTGCTGGACTTCGGTGACGGGCAATCAATGTGGCTTGCTGGCAGGAAAATATATTGTGGATTACACAAATCCTGTGTTGTCGGGAGAACCTGTGCTTCTGGGAGTGCCGGCTGACAATGATGATATATCCGCCTGCGGAAATTGCAGTTTAATCCAGCCAGCGGGTACCAGCGATGATACAAAAATTTTGTACAAAAGCACTGAAGGCACCGCCGCCCCGATTGTGTATAAGCGGATGTTGGAAATAGAAAATATTCCGGAGGACGGCTTTGGTAGCGGCACTGAAAAACATGTAATTTCCACGGTTTGGTGGACGGAAAAAGGCCGCGCGCATACTTTAATATTGGATACATATTTAACTAATTGGCGCTAATGAAAAAAACTATATTACTGAAAATTAAAAATAAAATTTTACCATCGCTGATTTTGCGCACCGGTGATTATTCCGTCCGCGGCGGCTTTACTTTAATAGAGGTCTTGGTGGTGATGTTTATTTTGATGTTAATTTTGGTTGGTTCGCTGGGAATTTATACCTACAGTATCAAAGCCCAGCGCAAAACCATAGATATCACCCTGGTCTCGCAAGATATTCAGTTTTTGATGACCACCTTGAGCCGCAATATCCGTGCCAGCGATATTGATTATGATTTTTATGGCCGTTCAGTCCCCATAATTGAATTAGAAACCACCGATACCCCGCCAGTTCCCAAGGCGCTCAATGAGCTGGCTTTATACAATCCCGCTACCGGCAAGGGCATGGTTTATAAACAAATAGACAGTCAGGCCATGGTTTGTTTTTGTGGGGGGCGTTGTGATGCCGCTAGCGAATGTACCGAGGATAATGATTTTGTCGGCATTACCACTACCCGCATGAAAATTACCCAAGGCGGTGATACTCTAGCTGTTGGCAGTTCCGGGCTCAAATTTTTTATCGTTCCTGCCAGCGCGCCTTTTGGAGAGACCGACCCGGCCAAAATAATCCAGCCGCGCGTGACTATCAGTTTGAATGCCGATGGCGCGGGGGAAAATTTAACCGTCCAGCAAACCATCCCGCAGAGATTTTTTGAACGGCGTTAATTTAAGTTGAAAATGACCAGCGCGAAAAATAATTTAGATAAGTCCCAAGCCGGTTTCTCACTGATACTGACGCTTCTGATTTTGGCTGGCATGTTGGCGGCAACTTTGGCTATCAGCGAGATGGTTTTTCGCGTGACGCGCAGTGTTGGCAATGCTTCCAATTCGGAAATGGCCTATTATGGTGCGGAAACAGCGGCAGAGAAGACCTTGTACCAGATTAACAAAGAATATAAGAGTATTGATGATCAGATAACGCTCAAAGGAGACATAGACAAAGATGAAATTCTCGTGGCCTCAACCGAGGCGGGCTATCAGCTGGATAGAATAAAAGTCCGGCGTGGCTGTTTGACTGGCGGAGGAGTTTCCAATTGTCTTTATGTTAGAGGGGATGATGATTCTACATTAACCCCGGCCTTCAAGGGTACGCTACGGCCTGGCGATTCGTATGAATTGGCCATGGATGTGAATATAAATGGGTCTTATAGTGCCAACATTAAGTTAAGTGGCGCCGCGTTGGCTGAATCGCAATTGGTTGATTTGATCATTGAAAAGAATGACGCAGGTTCTGTTGGTACGCCGATTGAGGATAAAATAATAGATGGTAGCAAATTTGAAGCGGAAGGTGATTATGATGACGGCTACCCAGTTTCTACCGCGACTAATTTTCACAAAATCCGCATTGTCAATAACGCGCCAGCTGGTTCTGAGCCCGTTTTAAACTACGAAATCCAAGGCGCGCCGATTGTGGAATTAAGAATTTGGACCACTGGCAAATTTCACAAAACCGAACGCCAAGTAATCACCCGTTTGTCCAAATGGCAGATATATAGCGCCGACGGCACCCCGATTATAACTGACAATAGGGCGGAAATAGTGGATGATACCATGGAAAATATAGAGGCGGTAGATGGAGAGGGGTCAAGAGATATAGATAATCCCAGCGGTTTTAATCCTGAAGAGGTTTATGATGGGGATGGGGAATATATTGATGATTGTGGCGGTTGCGATGGTGGTTATATTTGTGATGATGGGGAGTGTGTGGAAGATATCGAAAGTGATGAAGATGAAGCAAATTTATGTGAGGATGGTGCGGTGGCCTGCAAATTGGTTTTTGTGACAGGGAAAAAGCCAACATTTTGTCCAGAAGGTTATACAAGGTGTGTTTTTAGTATGGATGACAATGGAATGACCGCGGGAAAAATAAGTGTTAAATTAACAGACAGTGGCGGCGTTAGCATAACCGAAACTGGTATACCAGCCGCTGACATTATTTGCCAAAGTTTGGCGGAAGAAGCTGGATTACATGGTGAATTTAGAGCATGGTTATCGGATAGTGGGCATGATGCCAGAGATAGATTCCCTTATGTAAATTATGCCAGGTCGGATTCGGATTATATACCATATTATTTAGTTGGAGGAGATGGTCCGTTACTTGTGAATGATCCGGGAAGTTTTTTTGGCTTTGGTTTGGATCATGTTGTTTTAAGTCATGGCATAAATATAGATTCACTGGAAAATAACTTACCCCTTGGAGCCATATTGGGAAATATAAATGATAATAAATATTTTGTTTTCACAGGTACAGGATATAATGGTGAAAAATACAGTAATCCAGCGTATGGCTTCACGACATTGTTTTGTGATGATTGGAAATCAGCGTCTAATGAGTTTAAGGCCGAAACGGGGTATATAGGCGGAAAGAACGGCTATTGGACGCAGCAGGAGATTCATGAATTAGCCGATGGTTGTAATATCCCCAAACACCTCTACTGCTTTGAAAAATAATTTTTGTTGATAACTTTTTGTGATATAATATATTTGTGCGATTTAGAATTTTAAAGTTAATTTAGCAGCGTGTTTGAACAGTATCCAACTTCGTCGGAACCGCCGATCAAAAGCCGCAATCCGCTTTCCAACAAGCGCATTTTGGTGTTGGGTTTTTGGGTGGCGATTTTAAGTATTGTGGGCGGCATGGCGGTGAGTTTGGTGTGGGGAATAGATTTTACGGGGCCACCGCCACCAGGAACGCCACCGGGTGGCATGCCCGATGGGCCGGTGTATTTACAGACGGGGGCGCCGGTTGATTATGACGAGCAAACCGGAGGCATTAAAATTTCAGATGCCTTAATTGGCAAGGCGGCTTTAGGCGGACATGATTTTACGGGGGGCTTTAATCTAACTACTCCGGATATATATATTGGCAACGGTAGGTTGGGGACTATTATTAGGGAAGGCCTTATCACCACCGACGATGGCATTAAAATTAAAAGTAATACTGGAGATGCATATACCGCTATCAGAGCAGGTGAGCAGGCCGATGACATTAATTATATTTTGCCAATTGTGCAAGGTGACGAAGATCATCAATATTTAAAAATTGATTCAATAGAATATGGTAGTGCTCAGCTCATTTGGGACAATCCTTTTGCGGATGCGCTTATGGACATTACAACTCCGGCCAATTCAGGCATCATTATAGACCGCACCAATCCAACCAGCCCAAGCATTTCTTTATCTACTGGGTGTGCCGATGGCCAAGTTTTGAAGTGGAATGTTAATGGAGTTTCTGGTTGGTCTTGTGCTGATGATATTGATACAAGGGGTGGCGGTGTTTATATCCCGCCGGCTGGTTGTACAAGTGCTGGCCAAGTTTATGAATGGAACGGTTCAAACTGGGTTTGTGGCACAGATGATACCGGTGCTGGTGGCGGAGGTGATATTACAGATGTCATAGCTGGAGATGGTATTAGAATTACCAATCCGGGCGGTCCGCAACCAACGGTCAGCATTATGGCTTGTGGAGAAAACCAAATTTTAAAATTTATATTTGATTCGGATAATCCTGCTGGTCATTGGGTGTGCAGGGATATTATTGAGCCCGTTTCGCCGATTGTCTGTCCTCCCGGCCAATTTCCGCAATACAACGGCACAACTTGGGTCTGTGCTACTCCAGCCACGAATGTTGTCACTAGCGGCCCGCTGACGGGCAATGGTACTGTTGATAGTCCTGTAACCATGATTAACACCTGTGGCGCAGGAGAAGTTTTGAAATATAACTTTGATGCCACACATCTAGGTTGGACTTGCCGGCCGGATTTAAATACCGCTTTGCCGACTTGTGGCACTGGCCAAATTCTAAAGTTTGTTGATCCTGATGGCGCTGGTCCTCTACTGGCCCAATGGCAGTGTGCTCTTGAACAGCAGGGGTTTGTCGCGTCTAGAATTGTAGGTGCGACTTCTGAGGGTTTTGACGGTGCCTTAAATAATTTTGGCGGTGTTAATGGTTATGAACGCGCTGATGAAAAATGTACAATTAAATATCCAGACAGCCACATTTGTACTACCGATGAAGTGCTCAATACTATTAATGAACGGTCTGCTATACCTGGCAATGATAGTACTTTAGCGGTTATTTCTTGGTTGGATACTCTTCCAGAGATTGACACTGGTGATTATTATTGGGTTTCTGCTGGTGTTGCTCATCCATCTAATGCCGTTTCTAATAATGATTGTTTCGGTTGGACGAGCGCTTCTCCTATTCATGGTGGTATAGTTTGGCATATTCCGAAGGAAGAAGAAATAAACGCGCGTATTCCAGGAAGTTTTTATATTGCCGTAGGTATGCCCGCAACTATACCAGTAGAATTGGCTCCGTATGTTGATTTTTGCAATGTCAAAAATAAGTTTTTATGTTGTAGTCGCTAAATTATGTCATATCAATCAACCAATTTAAAAAAGCTTCGTTCAATTTTAATTCTTTTGGTGTTATTTTTTATTGTGCCAACACTCATTAAAAGTGTCCCTATTGTCCATGCGCAATATCGTCCTTGTGAAATTGAGACACAGGTGCGTTGTATTAACGCCGGACATACCGCTTATGAATGTCGTAATCGGGTTGAATATTGTTCTGAATATGGCTATATTCCATCAGCTGATGGCTGTATTTGTGAGGCAACGCCCGAGTCGGGACTCTGGCAACTAAGGCCGGATATTAGCGCAATTTTTCCCAGAGATAGTTTTTGGAATGTAGGTATCGGTACTGACAATCCTCAAAAAAGTTTGGATATTTTCAGCGCTTATTCAAGCGCGTCTGCCATACTTCGTATGACATCAGACAAATGGAATGGTATAAATTTATCTCGTGGTACTGCTAGTCCCTCTGAAAAATGGTTTATCGGTATGGATAATACTAGTGACAATCTGATTTTCCGGCGGGGCGCCAGTTTAAATGATTTAACCATTAGCGCCAGAGCCGACACGACAGCTGGTAATGTTGAAATTGCTAAACAAATCAAAATTTTTGGTGGCAATCCGCGCTTAAATAGTATTTTGACCACTGCCGATGGCACCGGTTTGGCCGTTTGGAAAACAAAAGAGGAGTTGGAACTGGAGGCGACCGATTATACCCCCGGCGCGGGTATATCCATCACTGCCAATGTTATCAGCGCCAAAACTGATGGTATTACTTTAACCACCAATGCGGCTGGCCAATTAATAGCTAAAAATGACCAGCCCATTTGGAATGCCAACGAGTTACAAGGCAAGGCCATCAGCGCAACGGCGCCAACTGCTAATCAAGTTTTAAAATGGAATGGTACCGCTTGGGAGCCCGCTCCAGTATTGCCGGCTTGCCCAACTGCTACTCCGTATCTTAAATACGTTGGTTCTACTTGGATATGTGTTGCTAGTGTTGCTTATACCCCCGGCGCGGGTATATCAATTTCCGCCGCTAATGTTATAAGTACTAATGTAGATGATTATACAATAAAAATTGCAAGCAACAAACTAGTGGCGCAAAATACTAATTCTATTTGGAACGCCGACAAATTGTTGGGCAGACCCTTATCTCCTACACTGGGAGATCCTGATGCTTACGCTCTTACTGATGGCCAAGTGTTAACATGGAGCACTACAGAAGGCGCATGGGTCGCCCGAGATCCTGCCAGTTCTGGTGGATTACCAGCTGGTACTGCTGAAGGTCAGACCTTGCGTTATGATAGCGTTAGAAAACAATGGTTTCCTAGCAGTGTAATAACAAATAATAATACCCCCGGTGCTGGAGTCCGTGTAACAGGGGCACTTACTGTCTCCGATGTTACTACTCTAGCCAATAGAGTGTTTATCACGGGCGGCGGCTTAAGCGTTGCTGGCGGCGACTTGGTTTTTGATGGCGGAGGAACCGCGACAACTGTCAGAACTCTAAGTATTGGTAACGGAATTACCAATGATAAATTATGTTTGAATGGGCATTGTATAAGTAGTTGGTCTGAAACGCATATTCCGCCCGGTACTTGTGGTAATAATCTCATTGAATCAGGGGAACAATGTGATGGGGTTGCTTTGCCTGAAAGTTGTTCTAGTTTGGGATATTTGGGGGGTGCTCTCAGTTGTAGTGATGTTTGTATTTTTGATACAAGTTTATGTTCGCCGGCCGAGAAAAAATATGTTTTTGTGACTGGCGGAACAGTGCCGAATTCAAGTATGACAGATGGGGGTACTCAAGGTAATATTTGGATAATAGAAAGCGGAATAGAACTTGTCGGACGCGATGCAGCCGATAAGATATGTGACAAACTAGCCGATAATGCCGGGCTACCAGGGACTTATAAAGCATGGATTTCAGGAGAGACCATTGACGGTGTCTATCAGCCGTTTGATGATTTTAGCCATGCATCCGTTCCTTATGTTATGCCCGGCAGTCCTGTAAAAATCGTCGCTAATAATTGGGACGATTTAGTCAGCGGGAGTTTGGTTACGCGTATTTATATAAATGAACGCGGAGAAGAAATAAGTGATGCGTATGCAAGAGTATTCACAGGAACATGTACAAATGGTAAGAGAGGCAGCAACAGCAGCGATGGTTCTTGTTTAAATACTAGAGGCGTCGGAGATGTATGCGGTACGGACTGGAATGAAATTTCTTCTAGTGGCGTCAATCATTATTGGACTGTCGGTTATGTAAGACAAAATAGTTCTGGATGGACATCAGTTTACATAGTTAATGCTGATTGTTCTTTGAATAATCACCTCTACTGCTTCCAGCAATAAAATTTTAAAATAGTTCGCATGCCCCCGAAAAAATCCGCTTGGCAAAAAACTAAATCTCTTTTTACCCATTATCCCAGCCAAGTTGTCTTGGCTTGGGTTTTGTTTGGGCTGGTAGCGATTATTGGCGGCAGTTTGATATTTAAGACCGTAAACGCACAGGCCGCCGATTGCGAAAACCCCGGCAATGTGCGCGGTTGGGGCTGGAATCCGTATTTCGGTTGGATTTCTTTAAGTAGCGCTAATACTGGGGTTAGCGATGGTTGTTATGGTGTAACGGTTAGCGATACTGCCGATGCTGATGGAAATTATACTATTACGGGCTACGCGTGGAATGGCTGGGGGAGCGAACCCGGTGAGGGCTATTTTATTTGTTTTGGAGAGACATGTAATTTCGATTTGGAATATAGTGAAACCCCCGAGGATAGTTCGCCACCAAGCGCCGAATATGACCCTGCCACCAATCAAGTCACCGGCTGGGCGCGTTTTGTCGGCTGGGCTGATGACGATGGCGCGTGGATAAAATTAGATGATGGTTTGACTACGCCGCCAAATTTTGGCGTTAAAATTTATCGCAAAGTTGTTAGAATAACTTCTGAAAATCCATCTGGTTTTGATAATCAGTGGACTTTTGGTAGTGATAATCCAGCGGATATTAATTATCAAATTAAAAATTATTCTTGGAATGGCGGTCTGGGTTGGATTCAATGGCAGCCGGATACAGGTTTATGTTATTGCGACCGATGGAGCGATTGGGATACAAATCCGAGTGATACCTGCCAAGAAATTAGAACGAGGGATTGTATTACTCCTATTGGTGGCGTGGGGGAAATTGAGTGTTCGGAGTGGCAATCCAATCCAGTAGCAAATATCGGTCCCAATCAGCCAAGTATAGATGATGAACTGGATGGTTCACAATGTGGCGCGATTAAATTAGGTCTGACGGGCTGTATTGTCGATCTCACAAAGGGTGATACGGGCTGTTCAATCTATCGTTCATTAAGCGAAGACGGTTGTGAATTCAGCTCTGAGGGCACGGAATGTGGTGTTACCAGCCAAACAGGCGGAAATTGTACACTGGTTGCCGCTGGTGTTGCTGGCGCAGACGGTGAAATTGTTTATTCGGACACTACTATTATTCCGCGCGTTGATTGTTGGTATTGGGCGGTCGCGGTTAGAAATGGTGCTATGTCTGTGGCAGATGATGCCGGTCCAGGCCGCACCAGCTGTTTCCCTGGTTCCGGCTCTCACGAATAAAATATTTATCCCCGCCCGCGCTTTTTGCACACCTATTGACAAAACCAGTAAATAGGTGTATATTTGGTTGTGATAAAGAAGTAAAACGAACCAAAAAAGCCCTGCGGGGCGGAGGAAAAAAATGAGGTTTCAAAAATTGTTGTTGGTCTTGTTGGTCGGTCTTATGCTGGCCATGGGCATAGTTTTCGCCCAAATTATTCCTGTTGTCAATCCAGACATCAGCGGAACAGATATTATATTCAAGCAGGTAGCCGAAGAGGATATGTCTATCCAACTCGGCGACTCGGTTTTTACAGTTAAGTATGCTGAATATTTTATCATTGATAACCCTGAGTCCCTATTGTTTTTTAGAGAAAAGGGCTTGCGCCTGTTATCCGATATTCCATTCGCGGCGCTGTTGGATTCTATCCATCAGATGAGAATGGAAATGGTAAAGTCGATAGATACTACCACACAAGATACCGTGCAGGTGCTAAAATACCGCCATCCCAAGGATGATATTTTCATGGTCGTGCATGGCGATTCGGTGTATTTGACTGGCTATAACGGGGAAAGTGTTTTTGTAACAAACTGTTCGCAAAAATATGTACCGTTCATGGTAGTGTATTCTGTTTGTGCCCCCGTTAAGTATAGAGATGCCATTGTCAGGAAAATGGCAGCTAAGCTCGTTTTACCGAGTCAAAACATAATTTATGACCGCCGATTGCAGAGGGGTGCCAACTTTATGGCGGGACGCGACTCGGCATTGGTCGCGCTGGACCATGGATTTCTTATTGACTCCGCCCGCGTACCCTACTATTTCAAGTCGGGTATTGGCGGCGAGGAGTGCACTCTGTATGTTCGGCAGGAGAGATTCACAGGAGAAGACATTTTTCCCGGTCTCAAGGAAAAATGTTCCGCCCAATATGGTATTTTTTCCACTTCCACGGGGGTCTTGGTGGTCAACGATGTCGGCAGGGTGACTACCTATAACATTGTTCATCCGCCTGACCCTGCCAGTGAAACCGGTCGCTATATATACAACACACTGGCGCAAGTAGTGGTTGAACTAATTAGGAGAAATAATCCTGATGGTGCCACTATTGTCGCCAGTAGGTATTTTATGGAGATGGGCGACGCGCCGTGGATGATTCCACAAGAGGGTCCCACATGGCTGGCTGGTCGCCAATGGCTATCATGGAATACTGGCGGCGGCAATCCCAATGAACCCGTTGTCGCACCGACCGAGCTGGTCTCGGCGGCTCAATAATCAAACAGTAACAAAGCGTTTCAAACGGCTTACGGTCAAAACCCGTGAGTCGTTTTATTTTTAAATAAAATAATATGCTATAATAAAGCTGTTATCTTTAATATTTTTAATATGTTGACGCGCAAAACCCTGACCGTTTCTATGATTTTGGCGATTTTGATTTTAATTATCTCAACCGCCTTCGTTTTTGGTTTTCTTGCTGGTAAAATTCACCTAGATAAACAACTGGCGACGGAAAACCAGACCGAAAAATCAGCTCTAACTCAAGAATTGGAAAAATTTTACCCCCCGCTGCCAGAAAAAATCACTCGTTTGACTGGCGAAATTATTTCCATCGGGGATAACAGTTTTCAAATTAAAGCTAATGTTAAATTGCGTCGCTTGCCAGAAGAAGGTCAGCCGATGTCTGAAGAGCAAATCAAGACCGTCACAGTGGTGGCGGCTACTAAAATTTTCAAAATTGACACTAAGGGTAAAATTGTCGCCGGGCAAGGCGCGCCGCTTAAAAATTTAAGTTTTTCTGATTTGGAAGTCGGCCAGCAAGTGGCTTGCGAATCGGTGGACGATTTTGACCTCAAAAATGTAGATAGTTTTACCGCCAAAAGCGTGGAAGTGGTATTTTAGGCGAGTTTACGATATAATCTAGATATTAATGACTCAAGATGCGCTTTAGCGATTTAGAAATTCAAAAATTAGCCCAGTTGGCCAAATTGCGCTTGAACGAAAGTGAGGCCAAGTCCCTAGCGGGGGATTTGGACCATATTTTGGATTATGTAGCGCAGTTGAAAGCGGCGCCGACAGAGGATGATAAAGAGAAAAGAGATCCTTCGTCCGCCAGCGGGCGGACTCAGGATGACGGTCGCCGCGCCGACCGCATTTCACCCTCCGAGCCGGAGACCGTGCTCGCACTGCTCGCCAATGTGCCAAACAGCGAACGGGGCTTTGTTAAGTTTAAAAAAATTCACAAGCATGAATAATTTTTCGGGTCTCCATGATTCTAAAATTCCCCCCAAAAGCGGCACAACTGATGTTGGCGGTGTGGTGCGCGGCGCGTTGGCTCTGCTGAGTTGCCGGGACGCCTTGGCTGGTTTGGAAAGGCGGGATTTTTCAGCCGTGGAATTAACGCAGGCCTGTTTGGATAATATCGCGGCTAAAGACGGGCAAATCAAGGCCTTTATCACCGCGACGGCTGAGTCGGCTTTGGCTCAAGCCCGTACCGCTGATGAACATTGGGCGCGGGGCGAGGCGCGCGAGCTGGAAGGCCTGCCCATTGCTATCAAAGACAATATTTTGCAGGCCGGCGTCAAGATGACTTGCGGTTCAAAAGCCCTCTGGAATTATGTGGCGCCATATGACGCGGCCGTGATAGAAAAATTGCGCGCGGCCGGCGCGGTGTTGCTAGGCAAGACCAATTTGGACGAATTTGCCATGGGCTCGTCCACTGAGACCTCATATTTTGGTCCTACAAAAAATCCGCATGACACGGAAAGAGTGCCCGGCGGGTCTTCGGGCGGTTCAGCCGCGGCCTTGGCGGCGGGGATGTGTTTGGCGGCCTTGGGTTCGGATACCGGCGGCTCTATTCGTCAGCCAGCCAGTTTTTGCGGCGTCTTAGGTTTAAAACCGACCTATGGACGGGTCTCGCGCTATGGTTTGTCGGCCTTGGCTTCGTCTCTGGACCAAATCGGGCCGTTGACGCGCACAGCCGAGGATGCCGAGTTGTTATTGGGTGTTTTGGCGGGGCGCGATGAACGCGATGCCACTAGCGTGGAAGCTGATTGGTTGAAAAAGCCGCGCGTGAAAAAATGTCTGACTGTAGGCGTACCGGAAGAAATTACCAAGTGGGGCGCTGAACGGGGGGAGCAAGGGCTAGACCGCGAGGTCTTGGTGAATTTTGAGAAATTTTTGGCGCGCGCGGAAGAGGCCGGCCAGATTAAAGTGAAAAGTATTAAATTGCCGTGTCTGAAATACGCGCTGGCGTGTTATTATGTGCTGATGCCGGCCGAAGCCAGTTCAAATTTGGCGCGCTATGATGGTCTGCGCTACGGTTATCACGACGCGTCCGCGGAAGATATTGAGAGCCAGTATCTCAATCAACGCACTGAGGGTTTTGGTCTGGAAGTTAAACGGCGCATCATGCTGGGGACTTTTGTTTTGTCGGCTGGTTATTATGACGCGTATTATCAACAGGCGCAAAACGCGCGCCGCGCTATTACGGCTGAGCTGGAGTCCGTCTTGCGCGAAGTGGATTTAATCGCCACGCCGACTACGCCGACTGCCGCTTTTAAACTGGGAGAAAAAAATGCCGACCCCCTTTCTATGTATCTATCTGATATTTTCACTGTGCCAGCCAATTTGGCGGGCCTGCCGGCTCTGTCATTGCCTATCGCCAATTTGCGCGGTCTGCCCCTCGGCCTGCAACTGATTGGCCCAGCTTGGAGCGAAAAGATGCTGTTGACGGCGGCTGGGAGGATGGAAGGGTTGATCGTCATTTAAAAATTGACCTAAATGTTTAAACGCGCTAAAATAGTCCTTAACATATCAATTAACATTAAGTAAAAAAGCCATGTCAATGAAAAAGTTGTTTAAAGAGGCCTCGCCGAAATTAATGCTCCTCTGGGGTATTTTGTTAGGTATCGCCCTGATTGTGATTATTGGAGGGGTCTTCGCGTTGGTGGGTGCTTCCAAGCCCATGAATTTGAGTGGTAGCGCGGCCGATACGGTTAAGACCGCCGACCAGACACCAGCCGCGGCTTTTGTGGCCGAAAAGAAAACTGACAAACCGGTCATGCAATTTTTTGTGATGTCCTTTTGCCCCTATGGCCAGCAAGCCGAGCAGGGGATTATTCCAGCGGCCAGATTGCTCAAAGATAAAGCCGTTTTTGAACCGCATTTCGTGATTTATAGTAATTATCAAGGTGGCGGACCGACTTATTGTTTTGATAAAGCCAGTAAATATTGCTCTATGCATGGCATTAGCGAAGTCAACGAAGATGTGCGCCAATTGTGCATCTGGAAATATGACCAAGCCAAGTGGTTTGATTATGTAGAGGCCTTGAATAAGACCTGCAAAGTTGGTGATGTGGATACCTGTTGGGAAGGCGTAGCCAAGGGTCTCAAAATTGACACTGCTAAAATCTCCAAATGCCTCAAAAGCGAAGGCGAGGCCATGCTAGCCAAAGAAGTTGAGTTAAATACCAAATATGGCGTACAGGGTTCGCCACAGATTTTCGTTAACGAGCAAGAATATAATGGTGGGCGTGATGCCGAATCATATAAGCAAGCCATCTGTAGTGGCTTTAATACGGCTCCTGAGGCCTGTTCTCAAGCCCTAGAGGGCGGCGCGGCTGCTGCCAGCGGTAGTTGCGATTAAACATTCGCGCTTTAAAATTGTTATTAATTAGCGTTTGCTTTTAACCAATGTTTTTTTGGTTGCATAATTATCAGCCATCGGCTGTTTTGGCGACAATCGGGCCGCTGAAAATTTATTGGTACGGTTTAATCATCGCGCTGGCTATTGTGGCGGCGGCTATGGTTGCCATCAAGTTGGCGCGTTGTTATCACATAAAAAAAGAGCTCCTCTGGGACCTCTTTTTTTACTTGGTGATTTTCGGTTTAATCGGCGACCGGCTGGTGGATGTCTTTTTGTATGATTGGGGTTATTTTTCACAACATCTCTGGGAAATTCCGCAAATTTGGCATGGTGGTATGGCCATTCACGGCGCGCTTTTGTTTGGCTTGGTGACCCTATGGATTTATACGCGACGCAAAAAATTATCTTTTTGGTTGCTGGGGGATATTTTGATGCCCGTGGTAGCTATCGGGCAGGCCATTGGTCGTTGGGGTAATTATTTTAATCAAGAGATATTTGGCCGGCCGACGGATTTGCCATGGGGGATTCCGATTGACTGGCTCTATCGTCCGGCGGGTTACGAAAATTTTACGCATTTCCAGCCATTGTTTTTGTATGAATCGCTGGGCTGTTTGGCGCTGGGGTTGATTTTGTTGGGCTGGCATTGGTGGCGGCTCAAGAGACCTCAGTGGCGCGCCGGCAACATTCTCATCGCTTATCTGGTCGGCTATGCTATCTTGCGCTTCTCTTTGGAATTTTTGCGGCTGGACGCGCAGCCGGCGCTGTTCGGCCTGCGCACCGGACAATGGCTGAGCGCGCTGCTGTTGGTTTTGGCGGTCGGACTCTGGGGGGCGCGGCGACATCAGAAGCAATCATTGCCGCCTGCTAGCTGATATTTAAGATTATTTGGATAGCAAAAAAAGAACCACCTTTGTGATTCTTTTTTGTTCGTTCGTGGGTAATTTATTTATTCTGAGTCATTATCGTTGAGCTCGTCGCCCAAGTCCACGCCATCCCAGATGGCGCTGTCTTCTTCGTCTTCCTCTAATTCCTTTTCCGCCGCGCGCAATTCATCTAGACCGTCGTCCTCTTCTTCGCCCTCTTCTTTGGGTAATGTTTCTAGGTCATCAATATCCAAATCATCTTTTTTAATACCTTTTAAATCATTCAAGTCCGGGTCTTGGCTCCCGAAGTCGTCATCAGCCGCGCGTGAGTCATCATCATTGAAACTGTTCATGGTCGTCTTTAAATTATTAATAAATTATTATAACTATTTCATTATATTTTTATATCACAAATAGTCAACCAAAAAATCTGTGGATAAGTTTAAATGGCGAAATGTTTTTTCAGATAATGTTTTATAACCGCCACAGATTTAGAATTGATTTTGCCTATCTTCTTGGAAAATCGGCAATAATCAAAAGAAGTTATACAATAGACCTTGGCTACTGAATCCGTTCTGAGTTTGTTGTTTTGGTCGGCCGAGATAATAATATCGTCGCTCGCTATATGGCGAGTTTTGGACGATAACGGAATTATAGTAACCAAATTTGATTTTTTTAATTGTTGGGTTGATTGAATAACTATGGCGGGTCTTTTGTCTTGATATTCATGCCCCACGCTAGGGTCAAATTCAGTCCAAACAATGTCGCCAAGTTCTAAATCGCCTTTTCGTATCATAAGTTTTCATAATAATCATAGTCCATTTTGGAGATGGGGCCGATTTCTTTTAGTATGTCTTTAGCGCTAGATGATTTAAATTGTCTCAATTTGTTACTATTTTTGGGATATAATTTTGATGAGTTGCCGGCATACAAAAAATAATCTAATTGGATACTGAATATTTTAGCGATTTTTGCCAGTTCCAAAAATTCTACACTGCGATAGCCGCGTTCTATTTGAGAGACCGCCACTCGCCCCAGTCCAAGTTTTTTAGCCAACGCTTCTTGGCTAATGGCGGCATTTTTACGCAGGGATTTTATTTTGTGGCCTAAAATTTGTGGATTGGTCATATTTTATATTTAATGTTAGCTTAATTATAAAATAACAAATGTACGAAAATATTACAATAGCCAATTGAGATATTTTTCAAACAAAAAATCGCCCCTCGCGGGACGACTTTTTGATATGATTACGAAATTTTCTGGCGGACCGGACGGGACTCGAACCCGTGACCTCTGCCGTGACAGGGCAGCGTTCTAACCAACTGAACTACCGATCCAAACTCGGAAATTTTCCGAGATTATTTAACTGTTTCTACAACTTTGGCAAAGACCTCTGGGTTATGTTCACCCAAACCGGCTAAAATCTTGCGGTCCAAAATAATATTGGCTTTTTTCAAACCATCCATCAAGCGGCTATAAGTCAGACCCAAAGGACGAACGGCGGCATTGATTTTGACCAACCAAAGCTGACGGAAATCGCGTTTCTTGTTGCGGCGGTCGCGGTAAGCATAATGACCTGCCTTGTTGGCGGCGGTGGTGGCCAGTTTGATTAAATTTTTGCGGCCCCATTTGAAACCCTTGGTCAGCTTGAGCAGGGCGGTGCGTTTCTTGACATGTGAGGTACCTCTTTTGACTCTTGGCATAAAATTAACTTAAAAAATCTCTGATTAAAGTCCCAAACCCAGCTTGATAACTTTGTTTCTGGCAGGGGAGAGGACGAGGTCGTTGCGTTTCTGCATGGTCTGCGCGCCGGTATCGCGTGAATTAAAATGGTCTTGACCGCAAGTGCGATGTAAAATTTTACCATTTTTGGTCATTTTGAAGCGCTTGGAGATGGCTTTTCTGGTTTTAATCTTGTTCATATCTTTGGTTATTTTTTCGGGCTGATAACTATAATTAATTTATTACCTAATTGTTTCAAATCCTGGTCTAATTTTTTATCCTCAATTTTGGCTAGCAAGTCGCAGATGACTTTGCGGCCCAGTTCAATGTGCGCGCGCTCGCGGCCTTTCAGAAACATGTCAATTTGGACGCGGTGGCCGGCCTTGATAAATTCTTGGGCCTTGCGGGCTTTAAAATCCAAATCGTGCTGGCTGATGCGCAGGGAAACGCGGATGCCCTTGGTCTCGGATTTCTTTTGACCGACTTTCTGTTTGCGCTCCCTTTTGCTGATTTCATACTTGAATTGACCGTAGTCAGCAACTTTGACAATCGGCGGCTGGGAAGTCGGTCCGATTTCGATTAAATCCATCTCGGCCTCATGCGCTAAACGCAAGGCCTCTGACATAGAAACCACCCCGATATTCTCGCCATCGGGACCGATGAGCCGTACTTCGGGGACATTGATTTGGTTGTTGATACGATAAACTTTGATAGCTTTTCCGCTTAAAGACAAAAAGTAATTGCGAACATTCTCAGTATACACAATCAGCCCTTTATTTTCAAGGGGTAGGGGTCAGAGGCATATTTACTGGCCGTGCCATTCGTAGCGTAGTCGTAAAATGCTCTCATTCTGTCAATCAGCCCATGCTTCGCTCTGGCGAGCTACGCAGGGCATTCTCCGCTACGCGGAGAATGGTGGAGGTGGGGGGAATTTGACCCCCGTCTGGAAGACCGCTGCAAAAACATCTACCTTGGATAGTTCGGCTATAATTTCGGTCAAAAAATCCGGCCGAACGAAAGTTTTTTGACCTAGGTTTGGCTGTTTACCGGATTATTAGCGCCAAACAGACGAATAATCGGATCCTGCTAAATTACACCCGTATCCGCTCAGCAGAAATCGGCGGGCGGATGGTAACCGGTATTAAGCGGTTACGGTTGCGAAACTAGGAGTAAAAGCTTTCGCCATTACAGCCATTGCCTCGTTGACAGTATTTTTGGCAGTTATTGACTGCGGCGGTTGTTGCGTTGTCCGCCAAAACGCCAAGGCCATCTTTGTTTAGGTTGTCCATCAAATTAAAACACCCCCATTTAAAGCTTGCCGCGCACCTGTTGTTTGACCTCGCGGTCAATATCTCGGCGCTTAAGGGCTTCTCTTTTGTCAAAGAGTTTCTTGCCGCGGCAAATGCCTATTTCAATTTTAACGAGCGTATTCTTAGTATATGCCTGAATTGGCAGTGCTGTCAAGCCCTTGGTGTGTAATTTACCCGCCAAGGTGGCCAATTCTTGGCCGGTTAGCAAAAGGCGGCGGCTGCGTGTGGGCAGATAATCGGCCTGCCAGCTGGCGGCCGGAGGATAGGGGGCGATGCGGACATTGATAAGCGAGGCCTGCCCCTTTTGGTCAATCACCATATAACCGGCGGAAATGTCCATTTTACCCGCCTTGGCCGATTTGACCTCCGGTCCGCTTAACACAATACCGGCCTGGTATGTCTCCATGATTTGGTATTCGTGGCGGGCTTTTTTGTTGAGGGCGAGAGTAGGCATATATTTAAAGTATATATCAGCTTGCTTGCTTTTGCCAAATGCCATATAATATGGGCGAGGACTAGATTATCGTTTTTAACCAATAAAAGCAACCGTATGCGTATTGGAATTGACTGCCGCAAAATTTTAAACCCCGAAAAAGGCGAGAGCGCCGGCATTGGCCATTACACTTATCAGCTGGTGCGCAATCTTTTGAAACTGGATAGCGAAAATCAGTATGTCTTATTTTTTGACCACTCAATTCGCGAAAAGAAAATCGCCAAATTTAAAAAATCCAATACTGTCATTCGTTATTTTCCATTTTCGCAATACGCGCGTTTTCTGCCGTCAATTTATGAAGAATATTTAATCGCGGCGGCCTTAGAGCGAGAAAATTTAGATGTTTTTCATTCGCCCCTATGCGTATTACCCAAAAATTACAAAGGCGCTTGCTTGGTTACCTTGCATGATTTGGCTGAGTTCAAAAGTACCGGTTGTTTTCCGCCCAAAGAATGTGAGGAGATGCAACGCAGCACCAGCGAGGCGATCAATAAAGCACGGCGTATTATCACGGTTTCAAATTCCACCAAAGATGATTTGTTATATCTTTTTGAAATTGACCCGCGCAATGTTTCCGTGGTCTATAACGGCGTGGACAATCGTTTTTTCGAAGTGAGTTCGCCCAGCGAAATTCGCCGTGTCAAAAATAAATTAGGTATTGTCGGAGATTATATTTTGTATGTCGGTCTGATTACCCCCAAGAAAAATATTCTGCGGTTGGTGGCGGCTTTTGAAGAGTTAAAAAAATACCGCGCGCAAAGTCCTGAATTTATTAAGGATTATCAGTTGGTTTTGGCAGGAAATTTGGGCTATGGCGGTAAAAGTAAGGTGCGTCAAATCCAGTCGTCAAAATTCAAGGCGGATATCATTATTCCCGGCTATGTGGACGCGGACGATATCAACGCGCTTTACGGCGGTGCCAGTGTTTTCGCTTTTCCATCGCTGTATGAGGGCTTTGGTCTGCCGCTTTTAGAGGCCATGGCCAAAGGGGTGCCGGTTTTGACCAGTAATGTTTCGGCGATGCCGGAAGTGGTGGGTAAGGCGGCTTTGACAGTGAACCCCTTGGAAACATCTGAAATTTTTGCTGGCCTTTTAAAAATTGTCAGTGACAAGGATTTGCGACAACGGCTGATTGATGATGGTTTGGAACATGCCAAAAATTTTCGTTGGCAGGATACGGCGCAAAAGACCTTAGATATATATAAAACATATCAAAAATGAGCGCGAAAAATTTTGACCAGTTTGAAGCCAGTTATCGGCAACGCAACAATCATGGCGATAATCTGAGAAAGCCCAGCGGCAGCGCGCGGGTGGCGCGTTTTTTGGGCGGAACTTTAATTGTCTTGGTGGTGGTTTTCGCTTTGGCCTTGGCGGGCTTTTTTCTTTTTCAAAACAATGGCCAAGGTAAATGGGGTAGTGAGGAAATCACTTTCAAATTGAACGGTCCAGCGCAAGCCATTTCCGGCGCGGAGGTCTCGTATGTTTTAAATTTAAATAATCTGGCTAGCACCGGTCTGGCACAAACTGAAATCGCCATCAATTGGCAGGAGGGTTTTGTTTTGACTAGCGCCGAACCCAATTTTGATAAAACCTTGGAAAGAGGTGGTTCTTGGGATGTGGGTGCCTTGGATGGCTATCAGAAAAAGACCTTTACTATTACGGGCCGGATTTTTGATAGAGAGAATGACAAAAAGACCATGGGCGCGGCTTTGAGTTATCAGCCGCAGAATTTTTCTGCAAAATTTACGCAAAGCGATTCATTGGATACCACAATCACCGGCTCGCTGGTGGAGGCCACCTGGGATTTTCCCGAACAAGCGGTCAGTGGCGCCAAAAATGACGGCCAGATAAAAATCAAACCCAGTGCCGATTTGAAAAAGGCCTTCCCCGATTTATTGGTAGTGATGGAATATGCCGAGGGTTTTAATTTGACAGCCGTCAGTCCCAGTAGTACGCCTTCGGAACGGGAAAAATCGCTGGTTTGGCGTCTGGAAAAAATCGGCGGCGAACAAATTTTGAATTTTCAAGGTACAGTTAGTGGCAGTAATAATGAAAAGAAATTACTCAAATTACAGATATTAGGCATAGATGCCGCGGGCAAGGAGTCGCTGCCCATCTTGGACTGGGAGAAAAATGTTTATTTAACCAGAAATCCATTGACCCTGACGGGCACAGTCAATAGCAGTACTGGCACCACTGAGGCCGCGGCCGGTTGGGGAGAAAATCTAGCAGTGGTTTTGAAATACAAAAATACTTCCGAGCAAAAATTGGAAAATTCGGTAATTGAGATTGGTTTCAATCAAATCACTTGGCTGGATTGGGAGACGCTGAAATTCAGCGGTGAGTTGGCTGGCGCCGATACCAGCGAAATTAATCGCGGTGGCTCGTTGGTTTTCAATGGCACGCAGGTCAAGACATTAAAAGCGTTGGATGTCGGGCAAGAGGGTACTATCAGCTTTAATTTAAATCTCAAAGCCGTGCCGCCAGCTGGTGCCAATACCGCCGAGGGTTTGTTGATGCGGATGAAAATGACCGCAGGTGATTTCAAATTGGACGCGCCGGAGGTAAAAATTAAATTAAATTCCAAAATTGGTTTGACGGTGGACGCGCGCTTTTTCGGCGATGACTATAATCAAATCGGGTCGGGACCTTTGCCACCACGCGTGGGAGAAATTACCAATTATAAAATTCGTTTGGCAGCTACCAATGCCGGTAACGCGCTCAAAGACGCGCGCGTAGTGCTTAAAATCGGACAATTGACGGATTGGAATGGCCAAGAGACCAAAACCGCCGGTGATTTGATTTTTGACCCCGAGGAGCATACGGTCACTTGGGAAATCGGTAAAGTCGCCGCCGAGGTAGATGACTTGAAGGCCGGTTTTGAAATTTCCCTCAAACCCACCGCGGATTATGTGGGTGATGTGCTGGTTTTGGTTTCCAGCGCGGAATTGACCGCCACCGATACTGCCACCAATCAAATTGTCAGGGCGGCCATCCCCGCCAAAATCAATACCAACCTCAAAGGCGACCCACTAGCGGCCGGCAAGGGTGTGGTGGTGGAGTAAATCGGGGCAAAATAGAATAAAAAAAGTCCCGCTCTCGGCGATATGTGCCAAGAACGGGCTTGTGAAACGAAATATTTTTTGGTTTTAAGGAACCATTTTTTTGATAGTTCGCCAGTGAGATTTAAAACGAGCTAAAAGTTTTCGAGATAAATCAGCAGAAATTATTTTAGGGTCTTTTCGCCAATTCTTTTCCCCAAAATATATCGTGTTGTTTGGAGCTATTGGGGCTTCTAATAATAATTTTTGTAAAATTATTCTAAAGGGCCTATTTTCGTTGCTCCAAAATTCAGGGTTTATGGGCAGTCGTAATTCTGCGGGTAATTCTTTCTGGCTATAATAAGCCAGATAATGAATTAGGTAGGGGGCTATTCGCGGGTCATAGAACCTTTTCTTTTTTGCTAGGAAAGAAAAGATTAGACAAATCAACTCATTTTGCGCCAGAAGTAAAGAAATTAGGCGCGATAAGTCCTCAAGGGCTTTTTTTCGGTCTTCTTCTTGCAATTTGTACGCTCCTTGTTATTTTTTAAAGACCAACTGGTAACATTTTTTATACAGTATATGGATTTTGGTTGGAGTTGTCAATTATTTGCCAAAACCGCCCAAATACGCTAAACTTAAGCAGTTGTCAGCTTAATTTTTGTCTATGTCCAACAATATCCCCGCCGACGAAAAAGAAATACTGGAATTTTGGAAAAAAGAACGGGTTTTTGAAAAATCCCTAGAGCGCGAAAGCCCGCGCGGCGATTTTGTGTTCTACGATGGCCCGCCTTTTGCCACTGGCACGCCGCACTATGGTCATATAGTAGCTAGCTTGATCAAAGATATGATTCCGCGCTACAAGACCATGCGCGGCTATCATGTGGAACGCAAATGGGGCTGGGATTGCCACGGTCTGCCGATTGAAAATATCGTGGAAAAAGAGCTGAATTTGCAAGGCAAAAAAGACATTGAAGACCTAGGGGTGGCGAATTTTAATCAAAACTGCCGCAGTAAGGTCATGCTCTACGCCGATGAATGGCAAAAAGTGATTGAGCGCTTTGGCCGTTGGGTGGATATGGACCATTGCTATCAGACCATGGATACCGATTTTATGGAGAGTGTCTGGTGGGTTTTTAAACAACTTTGGGAGAAGGGTTTGATTTATGAAAGCTACAAAGCTATGCATATTTGTCCGCGTTGCGAAACGACTTTGTCGCAATCGGAAGTCAGCCAGGGCTACAAAGATGTCAAAGATATCTCCGTGACGGTCAAATTTAAATTGGCGCCCGGGCAAACCGTTGGTAAGCTTAAAACCGATAACGATATCTACATCTTGGCCTGGACAACCACTCCGTGGACTTTGCCGGGCAATGTGGCACTGGCTATCGGCGCGGATTTGGAATATGTCAAAGTCGCTTGCGAGGGCGAGAAATATATTGTGCTCAAAGACCGCGCGGAGGAGGTTTTCGCTGGCAAGGATTACGAAGTGCTGAGCGCGGTGGCCGCGGTCGATTTGGCAGGGAAAAAATATCTGCCTCTTTTTGATTATTATCTCAATGACGCGTCGTTAAACAATCGCGAGTGGCTCTATACCATTCAAACGGCGGATTTTGTGACGACTGAGGATGGCACCGGCATTGTACATATCGCGCCGGCTTTTGGCGAGGACGATATGCGCTTGGGTCAAGAGAAAAAATTGCCCTTTATCCAGCATGTGGGCATGGATGGGCGGTTTAAGGGTGAGGTCGCGGATTTCGCGGGACAGGATGTCAAACCGGCGGACGACCCCACGCGCACGGATTTGGCGATTTTGAAATTTCTGGCCGCCAAGAATTTAATTTTCAGCAAGGCCAAATTTGAACATAGTTATCCGCATTGTTGGCGTTGTGATGCGCCGCTATTAAATTATGCCACCAGCTCGTGGTTTGTGGATGTGACCAAAATCAAACCGCGTATGTTGGAATTGGCGCAAAAAATCAACTGGATGCCGGCGCATCTCAAAGAAGGGCGTTTCGGCAACTGGCTGGAAGGCGCGCGCGACTGGTCTATTTCGCGGCAGAGATTTTGGGGTTCGGTCTTGCCGATTTGGGTTTGCGATAAATGCGGCGAGAAAAAGGTCATGGGTTCCATCGCGGATTTGGAGCAGGCCAGTGGTCAAAAAGTCAGCGATTTACACAAAGACAGCGTGGATAAAATTGTTTTTAAATGCGACCATTGCGACGGTGAGATGCAGCGCGTCAAAGATGTGCTGGATTGCTGGTTTGAGTCGGCCTCTATGCCGTACGCGCAAATACATTATCCTTTTGCAAACAAAAATTTGTTGGAGAAAAATTTTCCGGCCGAATTTATTGCTGAAGGCGTGGACCAGACCCGCTGTTGGTTCTATTATCTCCTGATTCTTTCCACGGCACTCTTTGACGAAATTCCTTTCAAAAACGCGGTGGCCAATGGTATCGTGCTGGCGGAAGATGGCCGCAAGATGGCCAAAAAAGAAAAAAATTATCCCGACCCCATGGAACTTTTTGAGCAATATGGCGTGGACGCGGTCAGATATTATCTGGCGACTTCCGGCGTGGTCAAAGCCGAGGATTTGAATTTCAGCCCCAAGGGCGTGGATGAGGCCGTCAAAAAGCTGCTCCTGATATTAAATAATGTTTTGGCTTTTTATCTGATGTATGTCCCGTCAGGGGATGTCATTCCCGCCGGCTCTCCTGTCATTCCCGCGCAGGCGGGAATCTGTTCAACCACAGATTCCGGACAGCCCCGCGGTCGCGTGGCTTCCGGAATGACAGAGGGCGCCAGTCCCAATCTTTTGGACCGCTGGATTTTGACGCGTTTAAAACAAACTCAATTGGAAATTACCGCGGGTTATGAAAAATATGATTTGAATCAAGCTACCCGTCCGCTCTTGGATTTAGTGACGGATTTATCTACTTGGTTTGTGCGGCGTTCGCGCGACCGTTTTAAAGGCGCGGGTACCGAACAAGCCGGTATCGCACAATCCGCTGACAAAGTGGCGGCCTTGGAGACCCTAGGCGCGGTTTTAATTGAAATTGCCAAATTGAGCGCGCCGGCGATGCCGTTTGTGGCAGAAAAAATATATCGCGCGGTAAAAAACGAAAAAGAGATTCCCGCCCCGATGTCGCATGCGGGGCAGGCCTGCGCGGGAATGACAAAAGGTGCGAAGGGCGAGGCGGGCGCTTTTGGCGCCGTCCGCGAAATTTCCGTACATTTGGAAAGTTGGACTGAGGCGGCGGCTGTTTCTGACGAGGAAAATAAAATTTTGGTGGATATGGCGACCGTGCGCGCTTTGGTGGAAATAGGGCATCGTTTACGCGAGGAAGCGGAAATGCCGGTGCGCCAGGCCTTGGCGGCGGTGAATTATCAGGCGCAGTGGCAATTGACCGAGGCGCGGGCGCAATGGGAGGCCATTTTGGCCAGTGAACTGAATGTTTTGCGCGCGGAAGCGGCGACAGATGAAAAAAATCCGCTACCAGCGGATTGGCCGAGCAAGTCGGATAATAATTTGGCCATAGCACTAGACACGCGCTTAACGCCCGAGTTGAAGGTCTTGGGTTATCAGCGGGAATTGGTGCGCCAAATCAACGACTTGCGCAAACAGGCCGGTCTGACCATCAACGACCGCATCAAGATTTATACAGCCGCCAAGCCGGCGGAGGCGCTTGGCTGGATTGAACAGATTTTGCCAGATGTTTTGGCCAAGAGCGTGGCCGTTGGTCAGCCGCCATTGGAGTGGTCCAAAGAAATAAAATTGGCGGAAAAGACGGTTTGGCTGGGGATTGAGAAGGTGTAAATATAGCCAAAATATCCGTTTTGGTATAAATTGTTTATAGATAGTCATCGATTCTTATGACTTACGCTATACGAAACATACCAAACAAATAAAATGTCAGAATATTATCATAGCCGCGGATTGGTCTTGCGGTCGGAGCCATGGCGCGAAGGGGACCGTTTGGCGACAATTTTGACGCGCGACTATGGCAAAGTGCGTCTGCAAATCAAAAGCGGCCTCAAAAGCGGGCATAAATTGTCAGGGCACTTGGAACCCCTTACTTTGACGGACATCAGTTGGGCGCGCACGCGTTATGGCGATACGGCCATTGAGGCCTCGGCGGTGGAGGGTTTTTATGGTTTAAAAAATAATTTGGATTTATTGAAATTGGCACTGGATGGCAATCAGCTGCTGGAAAAATTCGCGCCTGAGGGTCACAGCGAAAATAATTTGTATGAGTTGGGGCTGAGATGGTGGTGGCTGTTGAAGGGGCTGGCGGGGAAAAGTGATGTCATTCCGGAAGGCACGCAACAGCGCGGCTGTCTGGAATCTGTAGGCGATCAAGACACAATCAAATTACAGATTCCCGCCTGCGCGGGAATGACAAAGGGTACGGAAGCAGTATTAGGCGCGCAAACTATCACAGCGGCTTTTCAGTGGCAGGTCTTGAAACAAGAGGGTTTGGCGCCGGAAACGGGAAGATGCGTCGTTTGTGGGCGCGAAATGGGAACAGAGGGGGGCGCGCTGGATGCCGAGGCAGGGGGCTTTAAACATAGAGAGTGTGGAGATAGCGCTGGGCAGATTTATACCCCCGCGATTTTAAAAATTTTAGACCAATTTTTGACCAAGCCGCTGGAGTTTTGGCGGGGAAAGTCGGTCCCTGCGGCCGATTTGACCGTCTTGGAGGGGTTGTGGCGCGAATTTGTGGTTTTTCGGGTAGATTAGGGGGGGGCGCATGCTGGCGTGCTTGACAAATTGTATTTGTGGTAGTATAATAGAAGCATAAAACAAAGGATAGACCTTTGAAAACTAAAGAAAAGGAAAGAGGATAAAATGGAATATACTATTGGTATGGGATCAGCCATACTTGCCATTATGTGTTTTGTTTGGCTGATAATAAAGTATCTCAGGGGAGATAAAACTATGCCCTTTGAGGGGTTATACAAAAAAGCGCTCAAATTTTTTGAGGCAGCCAAAATATTCGTAGAAAATCTGATAAATAATACATGATATGGTCGTAAGGCCAAGGAGGTTTTGGAATGAAAAGGAATTTATGTTTGTTGGTTGCAGTTTTGATGTCCCTGCTTTTAGCGGGGGCGGGGATGGGAGCTGAAAAGCATATCCTATTTGTGTTGGCAGGAACTGCCGATTGCGCATCTACTTATGATATTTCTGACTGGGAACTGCCTTTGCTGACAGCACATGGCATTCCAAGCGGAAGTTTCAGTGACTATTGGCTATATGAGTCGCGCGGTGCAATGGAAATTACTGGTGATATCTATGATGCGGGCGTTTTACCCCATGATAGGGCATATTATGGTAATGGGGATAACGGAGCCATAAATGGAGATTATCCCAATAATGGCCTGGGATTCATCCAAGATGTGATAGATAAACTCATCTTGTTGTATCCTGAGGTGGATTTCTCCGACTACGACAATGATGGTGATGGTGGGACAGACGCCATTGTTATTATTCCGGCGGGTAGAAGCGGTGGAGACGGTGGCGATGAAAATTGCCTATGGAACATGCATTACGGCAACATGTGGGTTAATATGGTTAGAAATGGGGTAACCGTTCGCCATATTATAGTGGTCTCTGAACTAAATGGACGGGATGTTATTAATGGCATTGGATCCTTTGTACACGAAATTGGGCATGCGTTTAACTTGCCCGATGAATATGGTTTATATGGCGGAGGAGGTGGCCGTGTTGGTTATTTTAGTCCAATGGCCATGGGCGATCAAATGGGAAGCGGAAGATACCCCGTTGGGTTAGATCCTTATTGTACTGACCTAGTTGGATTTGCCGAGCCCATTTTGATTGTTGATACCCTAACCGAGGTCACTCTAATGCCCGGTGAATTTTGCAGAATAAATACATGGGACCCGTCCATATATTATTATGTAAATAACTTACACTCGGATGGGAACAATAGATGGTTTATAGATTCGTTTTTTTATGGAGAACAATATGGTCTCTGTGTTTGGCGGATTGATTTAGAGCAAATAGCTCTAAATTCTATGGCTCCAAATAATGACGAAGTTAATCCGGGTATCAAGCTAATCCATGCTAACGGGGGAACTTCTAACTTTGGTGTATTTTTTGGCCCAGCAACCGGCTACTTAAGCTTTTATGACAGTATTGCGGATATTTCTATTACAGATGTAGTCCAAAATGCTGATATGAGCGTAAGTTTTCGAGTCCATACCACCATGGAAAATCTGGGTTGGCAGGTGGCGGAAGTTACACCAGTTCCAGTTATGGAACTAATCGCTCTTTCTTCGGGGCTCTATGTTTCTGAGCCATCTTGTCTTACTCTTTATGACCTTTCTGGTCGGAAAGTTTGGTCGGGCGAAGGTATCGGATACCATAATCTATCCAATATTGGCTTAAGAACAGGTGTTTATCTTATCCGCGCCTTCACCGCCGATGGTTTATCGGTAACAAAAAAAATCGTTCTTTTTAAATAATAAAGAGAATAAAAACAATATAAAAAGCGCCGAGGATTTTTCCTTGGCGTTTTCTTTTTTTACTTTTATTTTAATGTTATAATAAATCTGTTGTATAACATTTAATTTTTTCTTATGTTCAAGCAGCTTTGGCAAAGCCGTTACCGCTACTTATGGTTGTTGGGTCTTTTGGTGATAGTCGGGACTATTACGGTTATTATTCCATTTTTGACTCGGGGCAGCGGCGTATCTGGCAACACATGGTCTGACGATTTTAGCAATGATACCTATATTGAATTAAGAGAAAGCACCACCACCACCGCGGGCGTGCTTCAAATTATGAGCCCCACTGGCTCTTATACTGAAGATTTTAGCGACGCTAATTATAACGAGTCCGCCAGCACTACTGCCGATTGGGGGTTGGACTATCTCGGCAGTGGTAAAATTTGGCAGAACTTGGGTACGCCCAATTTTGCTTCATCTAGCTGGGTGGGTCTGGGTTACGGAACAACCAACGATACCCCTTACCTAGCAGTTCAGAACAATACCAATGTTTCTGTATGGCAATACAATGTTGCTACCGACTGGACGCTTTTGGGCGACGCGGATTTCGCTGTTGCCGCTAGCAATGTTGATTTCACTGTTCAGTCCGATACTCCCTACCTAGCTTTTACTGCCGACGAAGATAGCAACAAAGTGACGGTTATGAAATACAGCGGGGGTGCTTGGGCGGCAGTTGGGGCGCGCGGCTTTTCTTCTAGTACTGCGGCTTATCTAAACATAGAATCATGGGGGGCTGATGTTTATGTAGCTTACCGCGATGCTGGCGTAGGTAATCGCATCACTGTTCAAAAATATGATGCTGGCAACTGGACTCCAGTCGGCACGGTTGGCTTTACTACTAGTTCGGTCGGAGAAGTAAGTTTAGCCATCAGCGGTGCTGGTGTGCCTTATGTGGCGTTTACCGACTCTGATTATGGCAACAAGCTAGCTGTTGTGAGATACAATTCTGGGACCGGTGCTTGGGATGGAGTAGGGGAACATTCCATTTCCGATGACAGCGCAGTGGATATTGTCACTATGTTTGACGGTGGCACCCCCGAAAAATTCTATGTAGCTTATTCGGATACCGCCGCAGACACAAAATTGACCGTCAAAAAATACGTCGATGAGGCATGGAGCGCAGTTGGTTCTGCCGGTGTTTCCGCGGGTATGGCTAAATGGATATCCATGTACGATGTTGATAGCGATTGGCAACCGGTAGTGGCCTACCAAGAGAGTTTGGACTATGCCCAGGTCTTAAAATACAACACTGCTGCAGGCGCCTGGACGGCGCTGGGAGTCACCGGCAGTGAACATATTTCTCCTGGCACGATTAATAGCTATGTTAGTTTGACGCGTCAGCCATCCTCGCCCAATCGTTTTCTGGTGGCTTTTATCAATTCATCCAGTGGCTCGGTCACTGTGCGCGCCTACCCATATTATGCCGCTAGTTCCACGGGTGTTTCCAAATCCGTAGATACCCATTCAGTCAATATTATTAGTGCCACCCTTACTGCCACCGACGAATTATCCGGTCAGTCCGTGGCCTATTATTTGAGCAATGAAAGCACCACGTTCAATCAAGTCACTTCCAGCGAGGCGTATACCTTCCCAACCACCGGCTCCGATGTGCGCTGGAAGGCGGTATTTACATCTGACGGAAATAGTAGTGCGCGCGTTTCCAATATTCAGGTTGACTATGGCGCTGCCTATCCATTTCTTGCCAGTGCTACTTCCACAGCGATCACCCCGGGTAATACTTTTACATGGAGTTCGGTTAGTGTTTCTACTATCATTCCTTCAAATACCTCAATCACGTTGGATATTATAGATGCCGGTACAGGGGCGGTGGCTAGTTGCAATAATTGTTCCGATTACGAGTTGGCCAATGGTGCTAACAGTATTGATATTTCGGATATAAATTCAGGTAATTATTCATCAATCAAACTGCAGGCCAATATGAGCACGACCTTGGAGACATCCACTCCAGCCATTGATAGCTGGGAGGTAGGGTGGATACCCATTAATCCTCAACGTTGTGTATTTTCTAATATTATAATTGTTCCGGCCGTGGGTGAACTACCAGCCGATGGCAGCTCAGTTACTAACTTGGAAATTACCGCGTTATGTGATGATGGGAGAATATATGATAGAGAAAGTTTGGATATGCGTTCCCAAATTGTAAGTGGTAGCGGAAATATAGTATTGCCAGCCAATCTGGAAGTCATCGGTACCGGTAGCTCTACCTATAGGGCAGGACTTGTTCCTGGCCCAGTAGAAATAAAAACCTTTATACTTGCCAGTCCCGACATCTTCGCCACCACCACCATCACTCTGACCCCGCCCGCGCTTGATTTGGTCTGTTCACAACATGTCAGTAGCACGGGCGAAGCCGCGCCGGCTGGCGGTTTGGCGATGGCGGCCGGAATTTTGGGCGCCGCGGCCAATCTCGCGCACAGCATGCCTTGGTGGTTTTATCTGATTGCCATCGCGGTTTTAATCGGCATTTTTTATCAAGAGGACTTTGACACCCACAGCCGCCGCAATCTCAAAAAAGGCGCGCTCAAAGCCATCGCCCAATTGAGCGAACCCAAACGACGCGCGATTTTCTTTGGTTGCTTGGCTATCTTGTCGGCTGCCATGGTCTTATCATACGCGCATCCGTATATTGTGGCACCCGCATATGGCAATGCCCTAGTGGGGGATTTTATTCAATATAGTTGCGAATACAAAAATATCGGCACGGTGCCTTTGACTAATTTAAATATCAAAAACCCGATTCCGACCGGCGTGACCGTGCTGGGCGATTCCTTAATGATCAACGACGCGACCTCCACCAACGCCACCACTACCGTGGCCGATGGCATTAAATTTTTCATTGGAAATGTACCTTTGACGCCGGCTGTCGGTAGTTCCGGTAAAGTGTCGTTTGATGTATTGGTGGGGGAAGCCGCTCGGCCGACCGTCACCAATAGCGTTTTCGCGACTTATCAACCACCAGAGAATGGCCGCGTTGACCGCGTGCTATATACTAATATCACCAACCCAACTTGTAATGGCGCAGCTTTGGATGAAGGTGAGGTTTGCGATGCGGCGTGGTTGAGCAATAAGACCTGCTCTAGTCCTGAATTTGGTTTGGGATTTGTGACTGGCACTTTGGGTTGTTTGAGTAATTGTAGTGGTTATGACACTTCGCATTGTTCCAATTGCGGTAATAATACTACCACACCCACGGCCGCCAATGCAGGCGAGGTCTGCGACGGCACCGATTTAGGGGTCTCTTCCACTTGTGCCGCCTTTGGTTACGCGACTGGCACTGTGTCTTGTTTGGCGGATTGCAGCGGCTATAATACATCTACTTGTTCAAATTGTGGCAATAATATTATTAATGCTGGTGAGGCCTGCGATAGTGATGTATTACCTGCGGGGGCTACTTGCGTTAGCAAGGGTTTTGATGGTGGATCATTAAAATGCGGTGCTGCATGTCAATTTGATACTTCGTTATGCTCAAATACCCCGGTTACTAGAGATTGTGGTAATGGCGTTGTTAATGCCGGCGAGGATTGTGAAGGTGGAAATTTAAATGGGGCGACTTGCGTTAGCCGCGGCTTTGATGGAGGCACGCTTGAATGTGGCAATGGTTGTCGTTTTGATACTTCAAATTGTACTTCCACATCGCCAGATCCCGGCCCAATCCCTGGCCCCGGTCCATCTGGCGGCGAAGAATATTGTGGCAATGGCAATTTAGATACAGAATTTGGCGAAGATTGTGATGGCACTAACCTTGGCCAACATACTGATGGAAGCACTAAGACCTGTTTTGATTTTGGTTTTAATTATGACGATGGTCTGGCCTGTTATTCCACGACTACCGCCGATGCGCTTGGCGATTCTGATTTGGCCTGTACACATGACACTCGCGCCTGTGTGTCCGCGCTTACAGACGATGAATTGGGGGTTGATTATGACGACGGTGATGATGACCGCACCTTCACTGGCCTATTTGGTGACGCAGTCGCGGGTTTTGGCCGCGGTGCCTCCTCCGTCGCCACCGCCATCTCCACGGGCATCCGCGACCTGAGTCAAATTGTGATTGAACCCCTGCGGCCGGGGATTAGCGCCTACCAAAATCAAGTCGCCGAAAATAAAACCAACAATTTACCGTTCTTTTTGATACTTTTGTCAGGCCTTTTGGCGGCTATCATCGCGTTTTTCAATATTCCCTTGATGACGAACTTGGGCGCGACCTTGCAATATCTCTGGCGCTATCTTTTGACCCTGATTACCGAGCCGGCCTATCTGCTGGCGCGCAAGAAAAAACAATGGGGCGTGGTCTATGATGCTTTGAGCAAACAACCGGTGCCGCTAGCGGTGGTCAAACTTTTCAGCGCGTCCGACAAGCGTCTTCTGGATACCAAGGTGACGGGCTCTAGCGGGAGGTATTACTTTATGGTGGACCGCGGCCGCGACTATTTTATCACGGTCAAAGCCAACCAATACGCCTTCCCGTCGCGCTATACTCTAGAGCAGGCCAAAGACGATATCTACGAAAATCTCTACAAGGGCGAAAAAATCAAAAGTCCGAATCAAATCAGCAAACTGGCGCGCGCCAATCGCATTGTGACCGTTGATGGCGAAATTTTATTGCCGTTGCCGTTTGTGGGGCTGGATGTGCCGCTTGACCCGCGTCAGCAAGTCAATTTGAATATCCCGTTGGACCGCCAAAAGGGTCAAATCACGCTGGCCGGCTTCAGTAAACGCGTACAAACCGGCTTGGTGACCGTCAATCAGTATTTGGACAGCTCGCAAAATGAACGCATCAAAGAATATCATCGTTTGGTGGCGCAGGCCCGTCGGCGCGCTTTCTGTAAATATCTGGCGCATATCGGCCCCTTGGTGGCTTTGGTGAGCTGGATTTTGACACCCAACTGGATTTTGGCCGCGCTTTTGGGAGTGCATGTGATTTTACTGTTGTTATTTAAAGTGCTGGCCGAGGTGGCCTTACCGCGTCCGTGGGGGCATGTTTATGACAAAAATTCCAAGCAAAAACTGCCTTTGGCGGTGGTGCGGCTCTTTGACTCGCAATTTGGCAAACTCTTAATGACACAAGTGACGATTTCCGAGGGGCGCTATGGTTTCGCGGCCACTGACAACAAATTTATTCTGACCTGCGAACGCGAGGGCTATGTTTTCCCTGAAAATTCCATCAAAGTCGCCAGCCACAAAGATGAACTGATTCGGCAGAATATCGCGCTGGTCAAAGACCGCGAGCAAATCAAAAAGCCGAAAAAATAATTGAAAATAGTTGAAATAATTGAAAAACGACCGCGCTTTTTAGCAAACGGTCGTTTTTTATAAAGTTTTATTATTCCTTGTTATTTTCCTGTGGTGTCTTTGCGCAAATGAAACCATAGGCTCATAAATGCCAAAACTAATGTCACTCCTAGCCACAAATCTACAATGCCCTTGGGTATTGTAAAAGTAAAATGGCTAAGGGGCATGATAAAAACTAATGCCAATAGTATACACTCCATTGTCATTTTCGTTTTGCCAAACCAAGTGGCAGCAACTTGCCAGCCCCTGCGAAAGACACGATTAATAATAGCTACTACCATTAGTTCTAGTTCTACCAGCCCTAAAATAACAATTAGCTTGGTATCAATCATCCAAGTATCGCAGAAAATCAGCAAGGGTATAGTAAAGAGCTTGTCTGCCAGCGGGTCAAAAAGTTTACCGAAAGTGGTAATTTTTTTGCCTGTATGCCTTTCTATCCGTCGCGCCGCCAGGCCGTCAAAGGTGTCGGAAAACATACCCAGCGCGTACCATATCGCCGCCGGCCAGTAATACCCATGTTTGTAGAGCAAAATTATTGGGATAGTTGACAAAGGCCTAAATGCCGTGATAGCATTAGGCAATGCCCAGACCGGGTCCCATAGCGATTTCAAAATATGCAAAGGGAGTATTTTTTGGAAAAACCCAAATAACTTTTTAAAGAACATTTGTTCTCCTTTATTTCTAATTATTATTTACTAAGGAAACTTACTTAATACCCTAGACCTTTTTATTAAATATGTCAAGTTGGCGTTGTCTCAAAAAATCCCGCTTCGCAGGCGGCCTCTCGCGGGGTCGTTCGCAGGGGAAAAATATAGTGTCTTCCGCTCGTTTGGGGGTGTTAAAAACGCGCCATGGGTTGATTCAAACCCCATTTTTTATGCCGATTGCCACGGTAGGTGCGGTCAAGACGCTGACTTATGCGGATTTAAAGAACCTCGGCGCGTCCATCATTCTCAGTAATACTTACCATCTGATGTTGCGTCCTGGAGCAGACAGTGTAGAAAAATTCGGCGGTCTGCACAAGTTTATGCATTGGGACCGCCCGATTCTGACCGATTCAGGCGGCTACCAGGTTTTTTCTTTGGCCAAAATGCGCAAAATCACCGACGAGGGGGTTAATTTTCAGTCACATTTGGACGGTCGCCGTTGGCAGCTGACGCCGGAAAAGGCCATGGAAATTCAGTATCAATTGGGCTCGGACATTATGATGCTCTTGGATGAGTGTGTGGGTAATCCCGCACCTTTAACGGTCGCTAAGAAGGCAGTGGAGCGCACCCAGAACTGGGCGGCGCGCCAAATGGCCTCCGCGCAGACCGCCAAAGCCCGTCGTCGAGGCCAGCTGGTCTTCGGTATCGTGCAGGGCGCCCTCAACAAAAAATTGCGCCAACAAAGCGCGCGCGGACTGGTAGCGCTCGATTGCGACGGCTATGCGGTGGGCGGTTTGGCGGTGGGTGAAAAACCCGTCGAGATGTACAAAATTTTGGAGGCCACCGTGCCGGAGTTGCCGGCTGACAAAGCGCGTTATCTGATGGGCGTCGGCCGTCCCGAGCAAATTGTGGAAGCGGTCAAACGGGGGATTGATATGTTTGATTGCGTCATTCCCACGCGCGAAGCTCGTCATGGCCGGCTCTATCTCTGGCGCGCTGGCGCCAAGGTGGATATTTCCGCCACCCCTTCCCGCCTCACCCGCCCTTCCACCGCTTGTCCCCCTGTGTCTCGCCCGCATGGCAATCCCGCCCCGTGGCACGCCGACGATTTTTACGAAACCATCACTATTACCAATCAAAAATTTGCCGCCGACAAAACTCCTATCAACGCCGCCTCAAAATTTCCAGAGTTACGCAATTATTCTCGCGCTTACCTGCGGCATTTGTTTGTGATAAAGGAACCACTGGCGATGCGTCTGACTACTTTGAACAATGTGGAATTTTATTTGGATTTAATGGTGGAAATTCGTTGGCGCATTCGCGCCGGTGTGCTATAATTTTTGCGTCTGGCTATCCGCGTTTTTTTGCCGGCGTCCGCGCTTATTTTAAAAATAAAACGATGTTATCCACCAATGAAATAAAATTTCTTACCTCTCTGGGCCAAAAAAAATACCGTCAAAGTGAGGGCTATTCTGTGATTGAACATGCCAAAGTGATTTTGGAACCGGATTTACGGCCATTTTGGCAAAAAATCTACGTCACCGGCGAATTTATGGCACAACATCCAGAATTTACCGGTTTTAAAAATCTGGAGGTCATCACCGACAAAGAAATGGCCAAAATTTCTCAGCAAACCACTCCGCCGGGGATTTTGGCCTCGTTTAAAATTGTCCCGCCAGCCGATTTTTCTCAAAATTCAATGGCCGACCTCGTTCTATGGATAGACGGTTTGCAAGACCCGGGCAATTTGGGTACAATAATTAGGACCGCCGAATGGTTTGGCGTCAAAAATATTTTTTTGAGTCCAGATTGCGCGGAAATCGCCAATCCCAAGACCGTCGCGGCTACCATGGGTGCCTTTTGGCGGGTGAATTTGTACGCGGACAGCGATTTGATCGCGCTGGCGCCGCGATTTAAGCAAATGGGCTATCAGATTATCGCGACCACTTTGGATGGCGATGAAAATTTAAATTTAAAAACAGAAAAAACTGTTTTAATTATCGGTGGTGAGGCGCGCGGAGTTAGCGCGGACTTGCTCAAGGAGGTGGATAGCTCTTTTAAAATTCCGGGTTTTGGCCAGTCCGAATCGCTCAACGCGGCGGTAGCGGCTGGTATCGTTTTGTACAAAGTAAAAGGTCTAAAGTAGTTGTTTTGAAAATCAAAAATCTTAAAAGGAGGATTTGTGAGTGATAACAATGCAGATGGGTTAAAAACAGTCCCAAGTAATAAAGGGCGACAGCAACAAATAGTTTTCGGCTACAGGCATAGTTTTGAAATTCCCATTAAAGACCGCAAAATTTGTGGGGAAATATTTTTACCGGAAACAGCCAATCCTAACTCGGTTCAAAAACATATAGCCGTAGAGGTTGATAAGCGTCATCCTGAGTTTCGTTGGGACTTGGGTTCTTATAATGGTCATCGGAAAATCCCAATTTCCATTGATGATTTCGCGTTGCGCGTGCTTACTACAGACAATGGTATTTATGATAGCACGGTTCGTTGTCTGGAGAATAAAGAGATCACAACTTTAATCTATTTGGAGATATAAAGACATTTATTTAAACTCGCTTAACTGCCCGACACTAACACTAGTTGTCGGGCTTTTTTTCTTGCCTTTTACCCTCCAAATTGCTAAGATAAAGCTATATTTAAATTACAAAAATATGGCGACTGAATCAATGGAAAAAATCGTGGCTTTGTGCAAGCGCCGCGGTTTTGTCTTTCCCAATTCTGAAATTTACGGCGGCAATCAGGGTTTTTATGACTACGGTCCGCTGGGCGTGCGCGTCAAAAACAATCTCAAACGGTTGTGGTGGGATTGGATGACCGAGCGTCATGACAATGTCGTGGGTATTGATGGCGCCATTATCTCCAATCCGCGCGTTTGGGAAGCCAGCGGGCATGTCAAAAGCTTTACCGACCCGTTAGTTGAATGTAAAAAATGCCACCACCGGTTCAAAGCTGACGATTTGACCGCCGAGGTCTGTCCCGATTGTGGCGGCGCCCTGACCGCGCCCAAACAATTCAATATTCTAATGGAAACCGAGCTGGGTGTAGTAGAAGGCGAGAAAACTAGGGCTTATCTGCGCGGCGAGGCCTGTCAAAATATCTATTTGGACTACAAAAATATCGTGGATTCTATGCATTTCAAAATGCCTTTTGGGATTTGTCAGATTGGCAAAGCTTTTCGCAACGAAGTGACGCCAGGCAACTTTCTTTTTCGCCAGCGCGAATTTGAACAATGGGATTTGCAGTGGTTCTGTGCGCCCGAGGAGATGGACAAGTGGTTTGAGTATTGGAAAGCCGAGCGTATGAGTTGGTATCAGGGACTTTTTACCCATCCAGAAAATTTAAGTTTTTATGAGCATAAGAAATTGGCACATTATGCCAAAAAGGCCTTTGATATTGAATATAAGCCTTCGCCATTTGATGGTAAAGAAATTGAGGGTATTCATTGGCGTGGGGATTGGGATTTGAGCCGTCATGGCGAGTTCTCCGGGCAAGATTTGAGTTATACAGATCCCGAAACTAAAGCCAATTTTATCCCACAAATTGTAGAGACTTCTGGCGGAGTGGATCGCACTTTCTTATTTCTAATGCTGGATGCCTACACCGAGGAAGATAAACGCGTCATTCTCAAACTTCACCCCCGTTTGGCGCCGTATCAAGTGGCGGTTTTCCCGCTTTTGGCGAATAAAGAGCAACTGGTCTCCGCCGCCCGCGACATATTTACTCAAATCAAAGCCGAATTTCCGGCGGTCTGGGATGGTCGCGGCAATATCGGCAAGCGCTATTACGCCCAAGATGAAATTGGCACGCCCTTTTGCGTCACGGTAGATTTTGAATCACTGGATGACAAAGCCGTCACCGTGCGTGAGCGCGATGGCGCCACCCAGACCCGCGTGCCCATCGCCGAGCTGAATGCTTACTTACGCCAGCATTTGACTGATTGAACTAAATTTGACTCAGGGCTGAGCTATATTTATTATTTTAGTTTATTTATTAGTTTTAGGTGAGCTTTGTTTGTAAAGAAAACCTCGCACAGGGCGAGCGGGCAGGTGTCCCGCTCCCCGACGCCAGTCGGGGCATCGGGACGAGCGAGCCCGAGCTAGAGCGGGCTGGCCACGCTGGGGCCAGCAACGCGTGTTTTCGTACAAACCAAGCTCACCTATAAATCTCATCAAATATGCAATTCAAAACAAGTAAACTCAAAAACAAACTCAACCTCATCCTCGCGCCCCTCGCCGAAACGCAAGCCGTGACCGCGCTGGTGCTGATTCCCGTCGGTTCGCGCTATGAAAGTCCCGCCATCAACGGTTCCGCGCACTATATTGAACACCTGATGTTTAAAGGCACCCAGAAGCGCCCGACCGCCTTGGATATTTCCAAAGAACTGGACGGCGTCGGCGCCAATTACAACGCTTTCACCGGCAAAGAATACACCGGCTACTACATCAAAGTCGCCGCCAAACATTTGGAATTGGGCTTGGATATTTTGTCGGATATGGTTTTCAATTCCGTCTTCAAAGCCGAAGAATTTGAGCGCGAACGAGGCGTGATTTTGGAAGAAATAAAAATGTACGAGGACAACCCTATCATGTACATTGAGGATTTATTTGAACAAACCCTTTTCGCTGGCAATCCGCTCGGTTGGAATATCGCCGGCACTGCCAAAGTGTTTAAAAAAATCACCCGCGCCCAACTTTTGACTTTCAAACAAAAATTCTACCAGCCGCAAAATCTCACGCTGGTTTTAGCCGGACAAGTGGATGGCAAAGCGCTTAAATTGGCGGAAAAATATTTTGGCGCGCATACCAACAAGACCGGCGCCGGCAAAGTCAGCGATTTTAAATCTATCAAAATCGCCCCCACAACAGCGGCTCCCGTGGCTTATCGTCAGCAAAAAGTTGAACAGGTGCAAATGGCGGTCGGTTTCCCGAGTTTCAAACATGGCGACGAACGCAATTATGCCCTAAATCTCTTGGCGGTAATTTTAGGAGGCAATATGAGCTCGCGCCTCTTTATCAAAGTGCGCGAACGCAATGGTTTGGCTTATCATATTCATTGTGAAACCAATACTTTTCGCGATATCGGGGAATTTTCCGTGCGCGCCGGCATCGGTAAAAATAATGTTGTCAAAGCGCTGGATTTGATTTGTGCGGAGTTTGGCGAAGTGCTCAAAAACGGTGTCACGGCTCACGAATTATCCCGTGCCAAGGAATTTCTCAAAGGCAAAATCACCCTCTCATTGGAGGACTCCGCCAACATCGCCGAATGGTGCGGTCAGCAGTGGATTTATGACAACAAAATTTTGACGCCCGAACAAAAAATGGCAAAATATAACGCCGTCACTCTCGCCGACATCGCCAAAGCCGCCAAAGCGATTTTAAAACCCGAAAAAATCACCCTCGCCCTCATCGGCAGCGGTCAAAAGCCGGAAAATTTAAAAAAGAGTTTGCGGTTCTAGCCCATCGCGTCATTTTTGTCGCGCGTAAATTACTTGCCTCTCCAATTTTGTGCTATAATAAAAATAGCCATAATTTAATTTCAATTTTATGTTTAAAAAACACGCCGCCAAAAGAATCAAATTGGACATTTCCTATTCCGCCATCTTCAAGGTCTTGGCGGTAGCTTTTTTGATCGTCTTTTTGTATCTGGTGCGCGATGTGGTGCTGGTTTTGTTTGTGGCTTTTATTATTTCCTCGGCGATTATGCCCGCGGTCAATGGTATGCAAAATCGCGGCGTGCCGAGATTTTTGGGCGTGCTTTTGATGTATTTGGTTTTAATTAGTTTGATTATTTTAGCCATTATTCTAGCCGTGCCCCCGATTACCGAACAGCTGGGTCAATTGGCTAGCAGTTTACCGACTTTTTATCACAAAGTGGATATTGCCATCCAAAATTGGGGTTTAAATGTCAACGGTTCAAATTTGGGCGATATCATCGAATCCAGCTGGGCATCCATCATGAGTGGGGGACGGACTGTTTTTAATACTTTGGGCGGTGTCGTCGGGGCTTTATTCGCGGTGGTTTTATCTTTGGTGATTGCTTTCTATATGTCGGTGCAAAAAGACAGTTTGCAACGGCTGGCGGTGCTTTTGTCACCCAAAAAGAAACGCGAGTATGTCAAAGGATTAATTGCCAGAATTCAAGAAAAACTTGGCGCTTGGCTCAAAGGTCAGTTGGTCTTATGTCTGGTGGTGGGTGTTTTGGCGTATATCGGTTTGCTGATTTTGGGTGTTAAATACGCGTTGATTTTAGCCGTGATTGTGGCTATTACTGAAATTGTGCCGTATATCGGACCCTTTGTCGGCGCGGTGCCGGCGATTTTAATCGCGCTCACGCAGTCACCGATTCTGGCTTTATTTACGATTATCTTGTATGTTTTGATTCAGCAAATAGAAAATGCTTTTATCACTCCTAACATTATGCGCAAGGCGGTGGGTTTAAATCCCATCATCACCATCGCCGCGATTTCCGCCGGCGGCACTTTGGCGGGCATTGGCGGGGCGATTATTGCCATTCCGTTAGCCGCCACTTTGAGCATTTTACTCAAAGACGCCTGGGAGTATAAACAAAAAATCAGCGCTAAAAAATAGTTATGGCTAAGTTTTTCGTGGTCGCCACGCCGATTGGTAATTTGGAGGATATCACTTTGCGCGCGCTGGAAGTTTTAAAATCAGCCGATATGGTGGTTTGCGAGGATACGCGCCACACACAAAATATTTTCAGTCGCTACAATTTCTCGCGACCGGTTTTGAGTTATCATCAACACAGCTATCTGGGCAAAATCAAACAAATTCTTGACCTCTTGCGCGAGGGTAAAAATCTGGCGTTGGTTTCCGATGCCGGCACGCCGGGTATTTCCGACCCCGGGCAGTATCTCATCAGTCAAATTTGGGACAAATTGCCAGAGACCGAGATTATTCCCATCCCCGGACCTTCCGCGGTTATCTCCGCCGCCAGTGTCAGCGGTTTTAATACCGACCAATTTTTATTCTTGGGTTTTTTGCCGCTCAAGGGTCGTGCCAAAGCCCTTACCGCCATTGTTGAAAGTCCGCACACTATAATTTTCTATGAAGCGCCGCATCGGATTTTGAAAACACTGGAGGAATTAAAGCCCCTGCTCGGCTCTCGCCGTGTTTTAATCGCCCGCGAATTGACCAAAAAATTTGAATCACTCTATCGCGGCACCACCGAGGAAATTATCGCCCGTCTCTCCGCCCCTTCCGACATCAAGGGCGAATTTGTGATTGTCGTTGAAGGCGCCAAAGCCAAACACTAAAATTAGCCATTTGTCATTCCCGCGCCCTTTGTCATTCCCGCGCAGGCGGGAATCTGCAAATAGTAAGAACACAATCTAAGCACAGATTCCCGCCTGCGCGGGAATGACAGTAAAAATAACGGGAACAATAAAAAACTAATTCAAACCATATGAATTTCGCCGATGTAGTCATCATTTTAATCGTCTTGGGCAGTGTCGCCGCCGGCTGGAAGTCGGGATTAATTCGTAGTGTGGGCAACCTGCTAGCGGATTTAATCGCGCTTTTTATCGCTTGGCGCGTTTATGATCCAGTCGCCGGTTTAGTGGAGGGGATTTTGCACTGGTCGGAAAATATCTGCCATGTTTTGGCATTTATTTTGGTTTTTTCGGTGGCTAGCGCCCTACTGCTTTTGCTGGTCTATACTATTGATCGTGTGTTCAATTGGCTGGCGATTATTCCATTTTTAAAGACCATCAATCGCGCCGGCGGAGCTGTTTTTGGTTTATTGCGCGGGGGGCTCTTGATTAGCATTTGGCTTTTTGTGCTTACACTATTTCCGCTCTGGGATTGGTTGGTGCTTCAAATTGACGGTGCGTTTTTGGTGCCGTATTTCCAGCCATTGTTAGCCGTCTGGAGTTTTTTATTGCCGCTGGCGCTAAGACAACTGCACTTGCGATTGTAAATTTTTGACTCAAAGGCGCCCGGGCGCGTTATTAAAGCGCCGTAGTCATATTTAATTTAATTTTTTCATGATAGACACTCATACCCACCTCAATTTCAAGGACTTCGCGGAGGACTATGCCGAGGTCTGGCAACGCGCGCAAACCGCCGGAGTCAGTGCGGCGCTGGTCGTGGGGTCGCAGTTGGAGACCAGTCGGCGGGCGGTGGAAATCGCCAATGAGCTGGACGGATTGTATACCGCCGTGGGTCTGCATCCGATTCATGCCGGCGACGAGGATTTTGATATTGAAAATTATCGGGAATTGGTAAGTAATGCAAAAAGAGATCCTTCAATTCGTCCTACGGACTCACTCAGGATGACACAGGACGCGCCGACAAAAAGAGATCCTTTGGCGGAGTTTACACTGAGCGAAGCGAATGTGCTCAGGATGACAAAGGGCGCGCCGGAAAGAGGCCGTGTGGTGGCTATTGGCGAAATCGGTTTGGATTATTTTCATCACAGTCAAGCGGAATTTGGCGCCCTGCAAGAAAAAATTCTGCGCCAATTTCTCGCCCTCGCCAACGAATTAAATTTGCCCTGTATTTTGCATTGTCGTGGTGCTAAAAATAATCCGCAGGCGGCTTACGACGAGTTATCAAAAATTTTGGATGATTTTCCTGAGACACGCGGGGTCTTGCACTGCTTCACCGCCGATTGGGCGACCGCGGAAAAATATCTGGCGCGCGGATTTTATCTCGGTTTTACGGGCGTAGTCACTTTCGCGCCGGAAGTTGCCGTCGTGGCCGCGCAAGTACCGCTAGACCGCCTGCTGGTGGAAACCGATTGCCCATATTTGGCGCCCGCCCCCAAACGCGGAGAGAGATGCGAGCCCGCCGATGTTTTGCTTACCGCGGAGTATATTGCGCGCGCGAAAAATATCTCGTTGGCGGAACTTGAAACCGCCACCGACAAAAATGCGCGAAAATTATTTGGATTTTAAAACTACTCTTGGTATAAAATTTTGATATAAAAATTGTATTGTCGCCAGTTTATTTGTTAAAATTAACTTATCTTAAAATAATTTTTAAATTATGCCTCGCAGAAAACAAATTGTCGCGCAAAAAACCGCTCTGACTACAAAAATAGCCATTGGAATTAGCGGGTTGGCGATTTTGGGCGCGTTAGCGGTGATTGGCGTGCAAATGAACAATAAAATTTTTCGTCAGCCGGCGATTGGCAGAATCATTAGAACAACTAATTGCGATATTATTACCGCGGAGTATTGTTGTCTACTGGAAAATGAATATGGACTGGCAACCCCCATGGGTATTGTTTCCAGTACTACCGCCTATACTGCCGCCAACGGGCGCGACCGAATTATAGAAACGAGGTGTAGATGTGACAAAGAATTACCTTGCGAATTAATGGCTAGATAAATCTTAAAATTAAAAATAAAAGAACGGGTGGCCGTTCTTTTTGATTATTTAAAATGTGGATAAGTGGGCTTTGCATAAGTTCATAAA